>JGI994J12354_10000090_pt1 | contig 80101 bp, 64 predicted proteins | sample IntmicLarv3ML3BL_FD_12354 | JGI IMG/M metagenome (IMG submission 12354) | reverse complement strand
TTTTGTAATACAAGTTGTTTCATCCAAAACTATAAAAAGTATTTTTATCAATTTTAACCACATTTTGTTTTACTAATTTGTCAGAGACTCCGAGAGGCTATAATAACAAAATATTTTATGCCAACATAAAGAGCGACACATACAAAAATAATAATTCTAATCTTACTAATAATGGGCTTTAAATCCAATCTAATCACTCCATCTGAATTGAATATGTGAATTTTATTAACATTATTGTATCATATTTTTCTTTATTTTTAAAGTGATAAATAGATTCTAATTTTGTGTGTTCCAATTCTAATCGATCATTCATGTGGAAACTATGCAGTAAGGAAGCCAAAACCAAATAAAAATTTTTTTATTAAATATAAGCGGGACACTATTTAAGAAAAATTATTGGAAATATAATTATCAATCTAATTTTTGAAATTTATTTTTGTATAAATTTCGGATTTTTAGTTTTCAAATAAAGTACAAACGAGCGGAAAAAACACAAATTATCATTGATAATATATATATAATAATAAAAAAATATTCATAGAATAAATAAAAAGTTTGAAAAAATAAATTTTTGTGATAAAATTAAAAAGATGATTAGATATATAATTAAAAATTTGAAGATAGATACTGAGGAAATAATATAAAATATATTTTATGATGTTATAAATAACAAGAGAACTAATTGATAAATATCTAATAATTTGGGAATAAATTCTTAACTGTAGCAGTTTTAATTGAGTATAATTTTAGGAATGGATGATCTTTATATTTTATTACTAGAATTATTTAAAAACATTGGAGGTATCCGAGATTTATAAAAAAAATTATGAAAAAAGATAAAAGAAAATGAATTTTATAGTATAAAATTTCAAACTCAAAAGGTTTTAGAATAGAATAATAACCAGTCATAAAGTCACTATCTAATAATATTTTTATGCATTACTAGAAGATTGTATTAGGAATGTGATTTTGTAAATAAATAAGGTGTGATTTTTTGAAAATCGCACTCCAAGTCAGAAGAAAACATTAGAGAGGATTTTAGCAAATTGAGTCAGGGGGGTGGAAAATTTTTGTGACTGCAAAAACGGCTAGAGTTTAAAACTGAAAGTTTTCGGTGAAGGTATTCTTATTTAAATTATGAGGGGGTTATTTTATGTTGGAATTCACACAGGATATGGCTGATCTTCCATTTGGTCTTTGGTTTTTATTTGGAGCGGTACTTGTCTTTTTTATGCAAGGTGGCTTTGCAATGGTTGAAACAGGCTTTACTCGTGCTAAAAATGCGGGTAATATCATCATGAAAAATTTGATGGATTTCTGTATTGGTACAGTGATGTTTACTCTACTAGGAGCAAGTTTACTCATGGGAGAGAGCAGTTTCTTTGGACTTATTGGTAAGCCAAACTTGCAAATCTTTACTGATTATGCTAATTTTAATTTTTCTGACTTTGTGTTCAATCTAGTATTCTGTGCTACAGCAGCCACTATAGTTTCTGGAGCAATGGCAGAACGTACGAAGTTCTCTGCCTATTGCATCTATTCTGGTGTAATATCCCTTTTTGTATACCCAGTTGGAGCACACTGGCTATGGGGAGGGGGCTGGTTGGATAGAATTGGATTTGTAGATTTTGCAGGCTCTTCTGTTATACATATGGTAGGTGGAATTACATCCTTTGTTGGTGCTACCATTTTAGGACCATGTATTGGCAAGTATGTTATTGATAAAAAGACTGGTAAGAAGATTTCCAAGGCGATTCCAGGACATTCAATTACATTAGGTGCACTTGGGTGTTTTATACTTTGGTTTTGTTGGTATGGATTTAATGGGGCGGCAGCTACAGATATCAACCAATTGGGGTCTATTCTTCTCACTACATCAATTGCTCCTGCTGTTGCTACTTGTGCAGCTATGTGCTTTACATGGGTTAAAAATGGAAAGCCTGATGTTTCCATGTCACTTAATGGAGCCCTTGCAGGACTGGTTGCAATCACAGCAGGTTGTGCCAATGTAGATGCCTTTGGAGCAACTATAATAGGATTGGTAGCTGGTGTACTTGTGGTAATTGCAATTGAAGTGATTGATATGAAGCTCTATGTAGATGATCCTGTTGGTGCAATTGCTGTTCATGGAGTCAATGGTTTTTGGGGAGCATTATCAATTGGATTATTTTCAAATCCCGCTGTACCTGGAGAAGATGGTGGAGGGTTCTCACAACTTTGGATACAGTTAGTAGGTATTATTACCCTTGCAGTATGGACAATTGCTACTATGTACATAGTTTTTACAATCATCAAAAAAATAAATGGACTTCGTGTTGATGCTAAAGATGAAATTATGGGACTGGATTTGCCAGAGCATGGCTTAGCATCGTCCTATGCAGGTTTTCTAATGTCTCCTTCTGATATGGTTTACGCTTCCTCTCCAGACATAGATGACGCAATACCTGAAGTGGAGGTTCCAATAGATTCTGCTATACCTGTCCAAAACAGTGCACATCCAGATGCAAAGATGACAAAAGTAACAGTTATCACAAACCAAGCTAAATATCCTGTATTACAAGAGGCTCTTGAGAAAATAGGAATTACTGGAATGACAGTTACAAATGTACTTGGCTTTGGTATACAAAAAGGACATCCAGAAGTCTATCGTGGAGTTCCTGTGGAGACAAGATTGCTACCAAAGGTACAAGCTGATATAATCATATCTAAAATTCCTACAGATCTTCTTATTAAAACCATTAAAGAAGCATTGTATAGTGGAAATGTTGGAGATGGAAAAATTTTCATATACGATGTGGAGAATGTTGTGCGAATTAGTACAAATGAAGGAGGTTATGCTGCTCTACAGGATGATTAAAGCTAATTTTTCTTGTAATGCTTTTCTCATCAAAGGGTGTTCTTATGTGAGTTTTAGTGGTTAACAGAGTGTAGCTTTGAAAAATTTTACCAAAATAGAAATAGATTATTTTTTACAGCTATGATAATATAGGAAACTTGGCTCAATTGGGGGAGTGTTACACTAATTAGTGAAGTGAGCTAGAGTTCCAATGGAAGAGGTATTAACCAGAAAATCCTTGAAAAGATGAAGTTTTCAAGGATTTTTTTCTTAAGATTATGATATTCTTCTTTTGCTGATTATTGTGGTTCTTTGAAGAGTGTTCAAATATGAAAATGAGTCATTTTATAAATTCATTTTTCTAATAGTCTTTCCATTATTTGTAATTATATTTGTATTATTCATCCATCTCAAATATCTGATCAGCCCCAGCAACCATGGCAGACGATAACTCTTCTGGATTATCAATAACCCATTTATTTCCTTTCTTCTTCATTATCAAATCAAAAGTTGTTTCTTTATATTCTAAGTCGCTTCTTTTTATTAAGTCAGAAAAATATTTTATGGCACTTTCTTGCATTACCTCCTCTGACACATCTGAAAATGCCAAAGGCAACATCTTTTCCATATAATCATCTATATAAGCAAGGAGGTCGATAGCTTTAACAGTGATATTAATAGTGGCATCATTACCATTTTCAATTGTATTATTAACTGTATATGATGCGTTTTCATAAAACATTTTCACTATTTCTATATCTGGGTCATCTGGATCAAAAAACTCCACCTTTTGTATTGTGGCGAATTGCTCCTCAAAAGCTTTTTCTGCACTAGAAAGAGCATATGCTACAGAACTCAAAATAAATACAAATACAAGTACAAATAAACTTCTAAATAATTTCTTCATTTTACCATCCTTTGAAATTTTATATTTTCATTGCTATATATGATATAAAATATAATGTAAATCTAATAATGAAAAGTTCCAATTTTATTATTGGATGTTGACTTTAATTACTGCTCTTCTACAGAGACAAGTTCAAGATCATGGAAATATGCATATAAAGCAAAAACCATTCCTAATTCCATCACATATTCTTCCAAAGAAGATTCGCCATCTTTTTCATGAGTCAACATGGCAAAAAGAGCTAATTTGTTACTATTAACAATCAATTTTTCGTCTTCTATTTTTGCAGAACCCATCTCAATAAATGATTCTACAGCACTATGCAAATCTGGTTTTGGGCATCCCAAAACTAGGCAACTCCAAAATAGAAGCACTCCAATTAATTTTTTCACCCTCAAAATTTAACTATATTATAGATGAAATATGATAATTTATCAACAAAAATATATGACTTTGCATTTTTTTCTAAATGATAAAATCAAAACATGTAGTACTAGCCTATAATAGAGTATAGAATAAAAATAGATCAACAAAGCAAAAAAATTCAATTAAATTAAAGTAATTTTTGTCCTATAATTATATGAAATTCAAAATCAAAAAAGTTAAAAAAATTAGCTAAGTATGATATAATATAAACAGTTTTATGAGAAAATTATCAGGAGGAAAGATGGAAATAACTAAAGAATGGCTAGAAAAAGTAAAAAAATCAAAAAAGTTTTTGGGAGCTCCTTCAAATTACAACAAATATTTTGAAAAAGATGAAATAATGGGTAGATTAATTACCACTCTTGATATTGGTACTGTTACTATCACCAATGGAAAGATTATTATGCGGGATCCTTTGGTTTACTTGGATAGACTTGCAGAACCATATTTTAGAGAGGTTCCCTGTGGAGAGTTTCCAGTGAAAATTTGTGTCATGGTGGAAACAGAGGAAGATTGTGACAGGTATGCCCTTGTGAAGGTTGAATTTTCCAAGGAAAGAGCAATAGAATTTGAAAATGCATTAATTGGAAATGAGAATTTGGACACATTGAAAGATGGGGACTTCTTCGGCTTTGATGTGGATGCTGGTCTGGGAAGTATTACAGATACAGTTGGTAGGGATGCCTATTCTGATTTTGTAGAGAGGTGGGAAGAGGAAAACCCAGAAAAAAATATCTATGATGATTATTTTTCTGAGCTATTTTCAGAAAGCTATAAGAAATCTCCAAACTATCAACGATCTGGTGGAGATTGGATAAATTTTAAAATCCCAGAAACCAATATCAATATTCCAATGTTTCAAAGTGGTTATGGAGATGGTTGTTATCCAGTGTATTATGGAATAGATAAAAATGGTAATGTTTGCTCTTTAATAATAGAATTTATTAATATTGAAATCTTGGTAGCAGAGGAAGATGATGAATTATGAAGATAAATAGGCAAAATAGAAAAATAGGCATTTCTAAAATATTGACGTTTTTTCTGATAAGTTTTATTGTAAGTAGTTGTTTAGGATCTGGTGGAAAGGAAAGTACCATTTCAAAGGAGCCTTCCTATATGTATGCCTTAGTCGAGGATGGAAGTGTTACTCTTTCTGCAATTGAAGAAAATATAGAAAAGAATAATGAATTTGTAGTAAACTCCAAAACATTGGATGATAATGTTCTTCAATATGTAATCCAGTATAAAGAGACTGAATTTATTGTGGATATTATGATTACAGATATAGAAGGAGTTAATTATTACAGAAATATTCATGGAATAGAAGATGCAGAATATGAAAAAGTAATAAATACAACCAACACAGTGGGAACTAGAATGGTGTTTACAGGCTCAAATTTAGAGTCTTTTCATTTTCAATTGAAATTATTAAATGCCATAGCGCCTAATCTGCTTGCTGTGGTAGACTATAATTCCTATACTATTTTAGCCAGAAAGTGGGTAGATATGAGTGCCAAAAGTGAAATCGCACCACCACCAGCTTATATTAGTGGTGTATTTGTAGTAGGTGATGAGAATGAGGACAATGTTTGGCTTTATACTTCAGGGCTTAGAAGAGTTGGGTCAATGGAAATAGAAATAGTCAACTCCAATAGGGAAAATTATATGTATCATTATTATATACTAGAAAATTTGGCTCAGAGAATAGCAAGCTATGATTATTTGCCAAAATCAAAAGAGTCAATAATGGCAATAAGAGATGTAGATTTAACTTGGATTTCCACTAAAGATGCGCTAAAGGATGTAAAAAAAGATAGAGTGGGATCATCAAAAAACAGAGAAAATGATGACTATAAAGATACTGCAGTGATATATTTTTATCCAAATGAAAATGCAGCTAAAAGCAAGAAGGTTTCCCCAATGTTGGATATAAGTGATGACTTAAAAAGTAGGACAATGTTTTATATAAACAATGAAGAGACTGCTAGAATGTCTGCTCTTGCCAAAGAACGATGGGAGTATCCAGTTAAGGTCTTAAATAATCCTAAATATGAAGTTCAGATGAAATTTGCAATTCCTGTAGATGTTCTTGGAAGAAGCAGTGATTCTTCAGAACATATGTGGTTTCAAATAAAAGAAATAAATGGTGAAGAGGCAACAGGAATATTGTTGAATGAACCCTATGATGTGGCATACATGAAATTAGGTGATGAGGTCAAATTAAAAAAATCTCAATTGACAGATTGGATAATTTTATCTGATGATGAAAGAATTGTCCCAGATACTGCTTACAAATTAGAGTGAGTAAGATATATTGGACTGCACTTCTAGAACACTTCTACCTTACTCCTAACAAACCCTATTTTCGCCGACCAAGTATAATTAAACCTAGGATTCATTAATATTAAAATAACTTGTAGCATAGGAATAGGAGTATGATGAAGGAGACTATGAATTATGAAGACTGATAAGAAAATAATGACGATTAATGATATAAAAAAACGTTTTATGAAAATATTTTTCTTTTTGATAATTATTTTTGTTGTCAAAAGTAGCTTTAATATTGGTGGGAGAGAAAGTACCATTCCAAAGGAACCTTCATATATGTATGCTTTAATTGAAAATGGAAGTGTTACTTTTGAGTCTATTGAAGAAAATATAGAAAGAAACAGTGAATTTGCGATAAACTCCAAAACACTGGAAGAAGATATTCTCCAATATGTGATAAAATATAAAAATACCGAATTTATTGTTGATATAAACATTACAGAGATAGGACCACTTGATAACTACATAAATATTCATGGAATAAAAGATGCAGAATATGAAAAAGTAATAAATACTACCAATGCAGTGGGGACAAAAATGGATTTTGTAGGCTCCAATATAGATTCTTATCATTTTCAATTGAAATTACTAAAGACCATAGCACCTAATATGCTTGCTGTGGTGGACAATGGTTCTTACAATATTTTGTCAGAAAAATGGGTAGATACGACTGCCAAAACTAGAATTCCTCCACCATCAAGTTATATTAGGAGTATATTTGTAATAAATGATAGTAAGAATGATAGAGTTTGGCTCTATACTTTTGGTCTCAGGAGGTGCGGCTCCTTAGAAATAGAAATAGTCAATTCTAATGGAGAAAATTATAGTAACCATTACAGGGTGCTAGATTATTTATCTCAAACAATAATAAGTCATGAATATTTGCCAAAATCAAAAGAATTGATCCATTCAGTAATGAGAGATGTAAATTTGACCTGGATTCCAACTACTGAAGCACTAAAAGATGTGGAAAGAGATGGTTTGGCTTCAATGAATGATAGAGAGAATATTGATTATCAAAATACTGCAGTGATTTATTCTTACAAAAATCTGAATGCAGCCAAGAGAAAAAAGATTTCTCCTATATCAGCAGTAAATGATATATTAAAAAATGACCCAGCTTATTACTTGGGTGAAGCAGAAACTAGAAGAAGAACAGCTCTTGCAACAAAGACATGGGAGTATACAGTAAATGCTGTTATAAATCCCAAATATGATGTTCACATGCAGTTTGCAATTCTTGCAGATTATAAATTTGGAGATCCTCTTACTTCTTTTAGACATCTATGGTTTAGTGTGAGTGAAATTAATGGAGAAGAAGTAACAGGTGTATTATTAAATGATTTTGATGAAATAAGTGGTATGAAATTAGGTGATGAGGTCAAATTAAAAAAATCTCAACTGACAGATTGGATTATTCTTAACGATAGAGGTGAAGTAATTTTACCAGATATTGCATATAAATTAGATGAATAAATATTTTAATAAATAAAAAGCACTTGGAGAAATCTAAGTGTTTTTTTCACGATGGTGAAAAGAAGATACACTATATTATAAAAGCATATCGCATGAAGCCAAAGGACTAGATAAAAAATTTATGCAAAACGTTGATAAGTAGATTATTTGCAAAATAAATAAACACAAAGATAATAAATCTAAAAAAATATTGATTAGTGGTACTTTATCACACAATATAATGAACAAAGATATGAATACAAAAACAGAATAATATAGTTAAAAAAGCCTCAAAATTTTACACTTGAGGCTTTTTGAATGGTGTAGATAGAACATTTTATGAAAAATCATGGTTATTGGCAAGAAAAATCTTTTATTTTTTTGAAAAATATAGTATAATATTATTGATTATATTTTCATAAAAAGATGATATTTATTTTAAATGCTGTTTTTTTAAGTTTTCATTTATTGTAAAAGATATATAAAAATATTTTTACATAAAATATATGAAACATGGTGAGATATTTTATCATGAATTACAAAAAAATTCAAACATTATTCTTTTTATTAAAACAATTTTGTTGTTGGAGTGTTTTTGGAGGAGATAAACTAAATTCAAATGAAAAGCCAAGTGTAGGTGTAGATAAAAAATAGAAACTTTGGGTGTTCACCTGAGAACACTTTTTGGTGTGATCTCTTACTACATCCATGAGAAAAGTTGTAAATATTTAGATTTTTATTAGAATTCTCATAAAAGCTTTTAGTTTTTCTTACTGAAAAAATCAAAAAATCCACAATGATATACTATAATAAAACAATATTGTTTCAAAAAGAAAAAAACAGCAACCTCAAAACAGGATATTGACACAAAGAAAAACAAGAATTTCTTTAAAAATCTAATATTTTTAAAGAAAACACTTATATTTTTTGCGGTTTTATTGTATAATTGCAATTGAAAAGTATTAAGAAAATTCTAATTTAATTGTTAAAAGGCCAATTTTATTGGTAAGAAAGTTTTTAGATGAATATTTCTCATTTGTCAGTGTAGAAAGTGGATAAAATAAGACAAAAAACTTACAAATTAAATACTTTCTCAAAAATCATTGAAAATTAAAATAGAAATGTCAATATTTTTCAAAACTAATTTAGGCACCACTAATTTGTTTATTTATATATGGTTAATGAATTTTTAAGGAGGAATTACATGAAAAAATCGTTATTATTACTGGGAATTCTCTCAACAATGATTTTTACTTTGGAAGGGTCATCAACGACTAATACAACCAATTCCAGAGCAGCCAAAAAAGTCATGAAAGAAAAACGAGCTGAATTATTTGAATCCCTTGAAGAAAAGGTATTCAGGGCACCCAGTGGGACCAAGGCCAAAATCCAAGCAACAGATAATGCCTTTGACATTGGGAAGAAGAGAATGTATTACTTACAGAGGGAAGAGGATCAGATTAGAGCATTGGAATCTGAGCTGGGAATGGAAGATGTGGAGCACAATTTTTTGACAGAAAAATATGATGCAGTAATGGAGGAGTTTAAGACTACTAAGAATGAAATAGAAGCTCTAGAAATAGAAAATAGAAGGCTTAAAGAATATTTGAGAAGATTAAATGCAATGGAGCAAAGAGCAAAGGGTGGTAGAAGGTAACCCTTGTTTTGAATTTTAAAAATATTATATGTTTAAATTTTTTTACCTAAACTTATTTTAACTCTCTGAAATTTGATAAATATTTTATAAAATGATTTTTTAGAGAAAAGTTATTTAAGTTGCACAGATTAGTTTATACCAAAAACTTTAAGATACAAAAATTATTAAGACTAGATTTGATTTACATCAAAATTTGGACGTTTAGGAGGTGGATTTTATGAACAGAATGGCAAAAGAAAATGAAAGTGCCTTAAAGAGATTTCTGAAGAGAAAAGTCTCGTACACCAGTGGACTGCTGGTTTCTTTCCTAATCACTGGTTCTATCAGTATTGCGACTAGTGTGGAAGAGGCAGCAGAGCAAGTGACAGCAACTAGGGATAATTATATGAGTTCTTTGGAAGCAGAGAGGGCTTATGTGCAGGAAATTCTTGCAGAAAATGAGAGAAGGTTGGCTGAGGCCAATAGAGAGTATCTAACTCTTTTGAGAAAAGGGGATTTTTACTCGAAACCTGCTTATCCCAGTAATCAAATATTTTTGAATTTTGCTTATGAAAATTCGGGAAGATACAAAAATAGGACTACAAATGAGTGGGCAAATACTATTGAAGCAATAAAATATCGTATGGCAGGGTATACCTTACCTAAAGGAAAGAATCCTTATCATGCGGGAGAGATAATTGCCATGAGTGAAGGACAATTTGCAACATATGGGTATAACCCAGAGACATCATTGGACGATCCAAGATATTTAAGGGCAGCCTTTGAAAGGGATGCTTATGGAAGATTGGTAAGCTTGCCAGTTAATCCTGCTACTGATACATTGTATTACACAGATATAAATGGAAATAATTATTATGAAGTTTATGATGCCAGTGGAACCATGTTTGTAGTTAATGGATTGGGGATTGCAGTTGCTCTAGATGAATTGGGGGACGTGGTTCTTGAGAATTCGTTGAGGGATCCTAATATTAATGGGAATATTCCTGCAGGTGGAATTGCAGGGATAACCCCTAGGATCAATGGGAATGATCCTTATGATAATTTGTTAGCGGGAAATGGAGTATATATAAGAGAAATACCGCATATGGCTAGCTTGGAAATAGGAGCTAATATAATGCCATTGGATCCGGAGATTCCAAGTGTTAGTAAGAATGTGAGTGTATCAGTGAATACACCAGTGTTGGGAAGTATACCGAGTATCCCTGTGGCACCAAGTGCGCCTGCCAATGTTAATATTTCGGTGACTGCACCAATAATAAATGTAACAGCACCCAGTGCAGTGCCATCTATAACTATAGCTCCACCAAGTGGAGTTACTGCTAATATTAATGTGTCTAGTCCAAGTGTTGGCATACCTACAGTGAATGTGCCTAATTTTGAGCCAAGAATGATAGCTGTTCCAGAGATACCAGAAGAGCCTGACGTTCCAAATATAACGGCTCCTTCAATTACACTGCCCAATCCTTCAGGTGGTAATAATACACGGTATTATTATTGGGATACAACGTATGCTAGCAGTAGCAGTTATAATGGAATAATTGGTGAAGTTATTGTTACTGGTGGAGAATTCCAAATAGTCATATCTGGAATGGCAACAAATGATGGATATACAATTGTAGCTACTAATTATACTGCAAGAATGCCAGATTTACCTGGTTATACACCAACAACAAATGGTTGGGTTGCGAGTGGAACTTTGAGTCCAACAAATTATTCAGAAACTGTTCCTTCCGGAGGCATGGGAATATATAGAATAGTTGATACCTCATATGGTGGGTTTGGACCAGCAACAGAAGTTACGATCACCTCGACGAGAACTGGAAGTATGCGTCAATTTATTCACCATGATCCTCATTCTGCACACAGATCAAATACAATATCAGCACTTTCAGTAGATGCGACATTTGATGAAAGAAATGAAGCTCAACTTATGGAGACAAATTATCTACATGGCTCTCATGGTATTGGAGGTTCTTATCAATTTTTGTCTCTCCAAGGAAAGATAACTGTAAATGGCGGGCATATTATGATTACTGGCACACAAGGTCATGCGAGCACTAATTCAAATGTCTATGTTTTCAATAGTGGGGAAATAACAATAAATGGTAATAATAATGCTATATTTGGGTATACTAATGCAACTGATACTACAAATAGGTATTATTATGTGGCGAACATAGCAGGTGGTAAGATAAGTGTCACTGGTAATACTAATGCAGTTATTGCAATGAATAAATCTGCTGCAACTCATGTACATAATTTTAGAAATAATGGGAGTATAGAAATTAATGGTAATGGGAATGCAGGTGTTTATTTGGTACAGAATATTAATGATGGTACAGTTGATATGCAAACTCCTATAGAAATATCTGGAGGAACTGGTAATGCAGGAATATTTCAGGAAAACGCCATCAGAAATAAAATGAGTCCAGAGTCACTATTAAATGTATCTATAACTGGTGGGAGTTCTAATGTAGGTTATTTTTCAAAAGAAGCTCAAACTTTGTTAAGTACTGGGATAAATAATTCGCTTGATTATAGTCACATAATTGAAATAAGTGGTGGAACTGAAAATGCAGCAGTGTTGTCTGACGCAGCACTAAATATTGGGGACGGAGTTATTACCTTAAGTGGTGGAATCAAGAATATTGGATTAGTTTCTGGCTCAGCTGATTTAATTTCAGATGGAACTATATCAATTACTGGTGGAGATAGTAATATTGGAATAATATCCAAAACAGGGAACATTGTCAGCGTTTCTGAACTAATATCGTTAGGTAATCCAGACAATGCCATTGGAATTTTTGCAAGTGGGACTTCTAGCGTGGGAAATGTGACTGCAGATATAAATATGCGGGGATTACAAGTTGTAGGAGCAACGACTGTTAATAAAAATAATGCTATGGGTGCTTTCGCAGAATCAGATGGAGAAATAAACATTAGCAATTCGACTATGGGAACAACTACTTCACCCAATATAGAAGTAACTGGAATGCTTGTTTCAGGAACCACGGATGTATATAGAGGTCTAGGGTTAATGGCAAATGATGGAACAATAAATGTTCTAAATCCACTCTATATAAAAGTAATAAATGGTTCAGCAGGAGTCGCATCAATAGGTGTTAATGGATCAATAAACATTGATTTTTCAACAATAGAAGTAAACAAAGGCTATGGAATATATTCAGATGGTGATGGAACAGTTAGTTTTCAAAATGGCGATTTAGTTTTGGATGGAGATTCTGTAGGTTTCACCTATGATAAGGGAAATCCGTCACTAATAAATATGACTGGAACAGACGTGGATGTTTTGAGTAATGATGTAATTGTGGTTAATCTAATTGACGCCACTGGAATACAAATGAGTAATTTTACATCAGACATAACACCCACTGGGATGGGGGTTGTAGGTTCTTCGAATTCTTCAAATAATTATACACTTGCAGCAGCAGACAGTGGAGATTTACTAATTGATGCATCTATTAGTAAAACGGATCTAAGCGGAACAAGTGGTGGAGATTATTTTAAACATTTTTTAAATCAAAGGTTTCAAGTAACAGTGGATAATGGAGTGACAGTAACAGCCGTTCTGAATGATGCAGATGCAAATACTTGGTATGATGGTAATGTAGTTGGTGTATCATCAATATCAAGTGGTTCAGGAACTGGTACATCTTGGCTAAATGATACATCAATAACTTTGCTATCTGGTTCCACAATAGTTGCAGATAGAACAGATTCAGGAGCAGGAGCCATAGGAGCTTACATCAATTATGGTGAAGTGAAAAATGATGGAAGGATAGAAGTTGAGCGATCAGAAGGTATAAATGTAAATGACAGTGCAGTGGGGATATTTGCTGTAAATGGAAGTACAGTGGAAAATCTAACATCAGCTGGATTATTTGGTAGTGATGGAGTAATAGAAGTAGCAGGAGATAATTCTATAGGTATACTTGCACAATCTGAAAGAGAAGACCCTAATACAAATGTAGCCATTCCAGATGAATTTGGCACTGGAACAACAGATCAAGGGCAATTGAATGTTACTAATAATGGAATCATAACTCTTTATGGTGATGGCTCCATAGGTATCTATGGTGATAACAATGGAAGCAAATTCCTACCAGACAATGTAATTACTAATAGTGCAGGTGCTGAAATAACGGTGGGTAATGATGAATCCATAGGAATTTATGGAACAGGACTCGTGACAATTATCAACAATGGAATAATAGAAGTAGGCACAGATAGTTATGGAATATATGCAGGAAATGGTGCTGAAGTAGATGCTGCTTCTGGTAGTTTAGGAACTTATGTACTAGATGATAATTCCATAGGAATTGTTACAGACCCACTATCACAAATAGACGGACTTGCAACAGCTACTCCAGTAGATATTAACTTGCAATCCAACGGAACAGGGGCTATAGGGATTACATTCGTAAATAATTCCATTACACCACTTCCACCTCAGCATATTATAAATATAAATGTAAATGATACAACATTGAATACAACAATAACAGTAACTGATAACTCGTTCATTGGGGGAACAGTATTCTATGTTGAAGATTCAGTACTTTCTTCAAATGGAATAGTAAACGTGGCAGATGATGGTATTGGAGTATATGCTGAAGAGGCAGCAGCAATTAATTCAAATACTCTTACCACTGGCGGAGTAATAAACCTAGTTGGTGATAGAGCAATAGGACTTTATACCAGAAATGGTGCTATAGGCAATAGAAGTGGAGCATCAATAAATATTAACAAAGATGATCAATATGGAATGGTAGTATTAGATGATTTTGCAGCAACTTTAACTATCATACCACCTGTATATGCAATAACTGGTGGATTTGCATATAATAATGGTGATATAAACATAAATATACAAGATGGTAAAGGTATATATGCAGGAAATGGGGCAGCAGTGTCTTTGAATGGATCAGCAGGGAATATTAATTTTAATTCAACAGATTCCTTTGGTGTAGTATCAGATGGAGCAGTAGTGGGAATAGGAACTTCAACAGAAGATTACACAGCATTATCACTTCTTATAGGTACTAGTCCAATATGGGGAGGAGTAACTCATGATCCAACAACTGTAAACAATGTACTGATCTTGGCTCAAAGGGATGTAGTTAATAATAAATACTCTACTATAATAAACGAAGATTTAACAGTAGGAAATCCAACAACACCAGCTCCATCAGGAACTATAGGAGTTTACCTAAATGGAGATGGACATACTTATGAAGATGTCAATGGTGGAATAGCAATATTGAGTGGAATTACAGTATGGGGGACATCAATGTCATCACCATCATTAAAGGTTAACACAGGGGCAATAGGAGTTTATTCATCTTCTGATAATTCAACAGTAGATAATAAGATACTCATTGATACCCAAGTAAGAGGTAACCTTGCAGTGGGAGTGTATTTAGATGGAAAGGGTGAAATAGGCGGCACTCTTGATGTAAGTGATACAACAACTAATGCAGGAAATGCCATAGGAATATATGGAAGAAATGGATTAGTTACAGTAAATGATTATGATGGGGATTCCATTGGACTTGATATAACATTGGGAAGTGCTAATCTATCAGGAACTGGAATGTATTTGGAAAGTGGTTCTTTAGTAACTGGGGCATCAATAAAAGTAACAAATACATCAGCAAATACCAATGCAGGAATATACTACGATGGTGTAACAGGAGCGCATGATACAGATATAATTCTAGATGGCTCCAATGTAGTGGGAATATTTGCCAATAATGGAGCAAATATAACTTATGGAAACAAAAATATGACAGAAATATCAGGTGGAACCAATAGATATGCTTTCATAGCTGGAGAAAGTACAGCAACCAATCCACTGGGATATTCAACAGTTACAAATGCAGGTACAGCAACTTTTACCAGTCAAGATTCAATAGTAATGTATACCGAAAATGGAGCAATAATTAATACTGGAATTATTAATACAACAGGAACAGCAGCTGGAATAGAGGGAGCAATGGTATTAAATGGTAATGTTAGCGCAACATCAGATATAGTAGGTCTTACAAATACTGGTACAATAAATGTAGTAGATTCACTTGGACTGGTAATAGATAGTACAAGTGCTACCACAACAGGTGCCGCAAGCAATAGTGGTACTATAGATGTAACCAATACTGGAGGAGTCGGAACTAAAGCAGTGGCAGGGATAGCATTATTTGGAGATGGAACAACAGCCAATGTCACTTATGATGGAACAGGAAGCATGACAAAAATAAACACTGGAGATGCAGTGGGACTATATTTGAACAATACTGTGGGCAACCAAGTGATAGATGCCGGAATGTTTGATATAGTAAAAGATAGTGTAGCAGTATATTCTGACGCATCTGAAATAGATTTTGATCTATATGTACAAGGGACAGACGGAGTGGGAGTTTATGCAACTAATACAACTCTAATAACAAACAATATAATTGACATATCTGCAATGCAACAGGGAACAGGGGTATACATTAATACCAATGCAGTTACTTTAGATAATGTCACAATCAATGCTATAGATACAACTGGTGTAAAGGAACTACTAGCAATATATGTCAATGACAATTACAATATAGGAAGCAACACTGGCAATGTAGCTATCAATGTAGATGGAGGAAAATCAACAGGGGTCTATGTATCTAACAGCAACACAGTATCTCTTGACACAGGTGCGACATTGAATGTAGATAACAATGCTCTTGGTATATACGTAGATGGTACAGGAGCATTACCAACTCAGCTAGATACCAATGGTGGAGTACTAAACTTAGGGAATAATGCTATTGGAGTATTCAACAGTGGAACTCTGGCAACATCCAATCTAGGAGTTGTTGGACCTCTGACAGTAAATTTCAATGGTAGTGGAGAAATACTTGCTTTCAATGTTGGTGGTAATCTAAATATAGGAAACAACATAACAGTAACGGGAACAGGAACACTAGGATTTACTTATAATGGTAACATGACAAATGCTTATGGCAATGTGGTAGTAGCAGCAGGTGAGATTGGATTCCTTAGCAAATTTGATAGCACAGCACCAACAGGAGTAAGCTATATTTTGGAAAACCAAACTAGTGGTGGAATACTGGTAAACGGTGGTGGAATAGGAATGGTAGTAGAAAATGATGTAATAAATCCGCATAATGGAGTATTAACACTAAAAAATGATGGAGTAATAACTGTAGATGGCACAGATGCAATTGGATTATATAGTAATTCAGGTGTGATTGATAATAGTAGTGGTATAATAACAGTGGACAACAAAGGTGTAGGAATATTTGTAACTAGAGATGTAACTAATATTGATTTGGGAACAACTACTGTAACCAGTGGAGTGGGATTGGCAGTGGATAATTTTACTAACCCAACACCAACTATCACAGGAACAATCGCTTTGGGTGCTGGAACAGCTACAGACTACAATATTGGAAGTTATTTTATAGACTTTAATGGAGATATTGCAACAACACCTCTGGTAGTCACAAATAATTATACTATAAACACAGCAGTGGAAGGCGGTATCAATAATATAGTGACGCCAGTAACAATAACAGGAAGTAATACAAATGAAATAGGTCTATTTGCTAAGAATTCAAATACTACCCTAACAAATAATGTAACTGTATCTGGAGATGAAAATATAGGAATATATGGAAGCTCAGCTACTATTACAGGTTCGCTTGTAACAGTATCCACTGCTACAGGATACAATAGTGCTAATCCTTATGCAGAATCTTCAATCGGTGCATATTTGACTGATGGAGCAGTAGGAAATATAGGAACAGTAACAGCCAATGATAATAGTATAGGGGTATTTGGTGATGATGGCACTGTTTTAAATCTAACTAATATTAATACCGGATATAGAGCAATAGGAGCTTATGTCAATGATAATTCCCAAGCAAATCTATATGGAGTAATCACTACTGGAGTATCTGGTTATGGAGTATTTGCAGATAATTCCAATGTAGATGGTAACAATGTAGTAATGAATGTCTCAGATGGAACATCAATAGGAATTCTTTCTCAAGGTACAGGAAATATAGATTTTACAGGATATGTAAATGTATTAGATAAAGATACCAATCCATCTGGACTAAATAATGCATCCATAGGAATATACAAAGGTAACGGAACAGGAGTATTAACCATAGATTCTACCACCGATTGGAACATTGGAAAGGGCGGATATGGTGTATATGTAGAAAATAAAGATTATGTTGGAGCAGGAATAATTCGTCTGGATAATCATGCAAATATGAATCTAAGAGAAAGTGCTGTGGGAATCTATGTAGGAGGAAATGGCACAAGAAATGCAGAGGCATACAACTATGGAGTGATAAATGTAGGAACTACTTATTTGGGAGTAGCACCACCAGCAGATCATAGCAACTTACAAGATCATTTGAATTCTGTAGGAATGTATGTAGGAAATGGAGCATATGGAGCTAACAATGGCACTATAAATGTAAAAGAAATGCCAGGAACTAGCACACCGGGCGAAAGAGACCATTCTGTGGGAGTCTATGCAGTGGGATTATCCACAGTATTTGATAATAATGGAATTATCACTGTGGATGAAGGTGGAGTAGGTATACTGGCAAAGGATGGAGCAACAATAAGAAACTATGGGGACATTCTATTGGGAACTATTGATGCCCATTGTGGAGCTGAAACAGTAGGAATAGGTGCTTATGGAACAATTGATTCCTCTAGCAATGAAATTACGACTACAGTGGAAAATTATGGTTACATTGAAGTAGGTAAGGGAGTAGGAATATTTGGTAATCAGTATGCAGACCTAGTAAACAAAGTTGGCGCAACCATAAGAATAACAGAAGATGGAACTGGTATGCTAGGATTCAACGGAAGAGTGGTAAATAATGGAGTAATAAGTATTGACTCAGGGGCTACAGGAAATACTATGGCTCATACGACTACAGTACCACTAAGACACGGAGCAATAACAATAGTAGATGGAACAGTAATAGTAAATAATAACTTTATACATGCTGGAACACTGATAGCTGATAACATTCATGTTGATGGAGCATATGTATCCATTGCCAATGCAACAGGAGATCCAATGTTTGTGGTAGATTCAATCACAGGGGATATCAATCTAGAGCCAGATTTCATTACCACAGGAAATGGTTATGGATGGACAGTACCAAACTTTGTAAATAATGTAACTAGTGGATTGAGTGGAGCATCTGGAGGAGCAAGCACACTGAATATAATGACTTCTCCATTATTTGTTGCTAATATGACTGACCAAGGTTCATTAGTAGTGGCAAAACAACCATATGCATACTTAGTAAGTGGTGATCAATTTGATAACTTGTACAATGGAGTGGATAGCTTGCTTGCTCTAGATCAAGCTGGAACTGGTAATGCATCAAATGTCCTTAAGGATTTGAATGCTTATCTAGACAACATATACAGGACTCAAGGAGAAGACGCCTTTGCCTCAGAAGCAAATAGAACAATGGCTGAAATGAGAGGAGACATTTACTCAACTATACAGACAAGAATGCAAAAAGTGCAAGGAGCATTTGATAACTCATTTAATGAATTGTTAACCTCAGATAATTTTACAAGGGATACAGGAAAATACAGTGTAATCTATCAACAAGGTGATTTTAAAGATAAAACTCTAGGAATAGATGATTACGATTACAGAGTACAAGGATTATTGTACATGAAAGAAAATGAAGGTAGAAAATTTGGAAATAAATGGGGCTACTCTCTTGGATTTGCAGTATCTAGATTTGATTTTGATGATGCACCAACATTCAATGATAAATCTAAAGAAGATGTATATAGTGTAAGAACAGGGGTGCATAATGTACATAGCTTTGGTGAAGATGATACAGTAAGACTAGTATCAAGATTTGAATTAGGATACAATAGACATAAATCAGAAAGAACATTGGAATTAGATAGAGTATACAAAAATGAAGCAAAATACAATTCATATCAAGTAACTTTTGATAATAAGTTGGAAAAAGACTTCTATAGAAGTCTAACTACTACTATAAAAGGTTATGCTGGACTGAACTTGGAATATGGATATGTAGAAGGCTTTAAAGAGTCTGCAAAGGGTGATAGTAGCATAGAATTAGGAGTTAAATCAAATGATTACTTTAGTGTAGTGGGAGAAGTAGGAGTTAGTGCATCAAAAAGAGTCCACCTAGGTAAGAAAATGTCTATGAAACTTGTGGGAGACTTGGCATATGGTCATGAATTTGGTAACAACTATGATAGAAACAAAGCTAAGGTTGATAAAGGAACAGAAGGATATTATAGCTTGATAAAGCCTGCTGAAGAAAAAGGTCATGTAAAAGGTAGAGTTGGAGTCACAGTTGAAAAGAATGATAGTTATGGAGTAACGTTTGATGTGGAAGCTAGGCAGCATCAAAACAAGAAAAACACTGATGTAAGGTTTGGAGTGAAATTTAACTATAAGTTTATGAATTAAAATTACCAAGAGATTCCAAAATAATAATATCATCTTATAAAAGTTCTGGACTCTGGAGGTAGTTAGCCACTGTCTCCAGGGTGCAGAAAAATAAATAAAAGTAATAATTTCAAAATTAATTGAAATAAATCTAATTAAAAAATAGAAAATTTCTATAAGTAAATTTTACAGAATAGAAGGGCTGATACCCTTTTAGATAAATGTATTTCTGTAGTGGTACTGAAGTTACCAGTGTAGGAAAAAAGAGCTGTTGTATAGCTAGCAACAGTTCTTTTTTATTGAATAGATTTTTTTTGACAATATGGCTTTTATAATGATATACTGTGAATAAGAATAAATACTTATGGGCTGAAAAATAAAAATAGAAATAAAAATAGTTTGAGGAATATACGAATCAGGAATATATATTGATGAAAGAAATACTTGGTGCTCATGAAAAATTTGCAGTTCGATATTTTTATTGAGGACTAATTGAGGACACACTAATGTTATATAATTGAAGCAGATCCTGTGAATAAATGTAAAAAATATATTAAAAGGGGAGATTCATATGAAAAAGCGTACACTTGCAGTTAACGAAGTAATAGGAACATTGATGGTTTTGATTGCAATAGTCAATTTTTTTAAAGGGTGGTCGGCACTGAAGGATTTATCTGTGATAACTGAAGTTGGTTTAAATTTTCTAGTCACAGCAATCAGAACAATTTCTTTATTTTATATGGCAAAGCTTGTATTGAGTATAAGTAAGAATTTTTTGTATGGTGAAAGAGATGCAAGAGAAAAATTTTCTGAAAAAGGCTTAACATATATATTCTTAAAGTACTTTTATTTGGGAGTTTATTCTATATTTGATGGAGATATATCAGTGATTTTGACTGTACTTCCTAGTATATTTTTGCATATTTTATTCTACTACATAGCCAAATTTACTATGTATTATATTAAAATATTCGATGAATATTTTTCTGGCAGATCTGGAAATCTTACCAAAAGTAAAAATGTATCAGTATTTAATGATGCTGGTGCTATTATTAAAAAATTAAGTGAAATAGCCATGGTGCCAGTAGGAACAAAAGTTCCTGATAAAAGTAACACTGAAAATAGAAATTTTAAAAGAAAGTCCAGTGAAATCCCTAAAATATCCGAAATAATAGTGGAAAAACTTGAAATAAATCAAAAAATAAAAACCCATTCTTCTGCTTCTGATGGTGGATTCAGAAACTATTTTGATAATGGTTTATTGGCAGTGGAAGGACATTATAAAAATGGGGAATTACAAGATAGATATGTTAGATATTTTAGAAATGGTCGTATACAAGAAGAAGGCTACTATAAAGATGGGAATAAAATAGGAAAATGGAGGACCTTTGAAGAAAGTGGAAAATTATTAAATGAAGAGAATTTTTAGAAAAAGTTTTAATTTTTTCAGATTTTGTGCTGAAGGTCAAATGGAAGCGGTAATTTTGTATACTTTTTATAGATGAGTTAGCTACCCAAATATCTATTCAATTAGAAGAGCATAGAAAAAAATAGTTGTTTTAAACAGAATTGTCCCAAAAACAATAGTTTTCTTGGGACAATTTTTATTTTTTTTGAATTATAAGAGATATTTTAAATTAAATTGCTCTTTTAAGATAAATAGTTAGAGAGCTCAAAAAAATATAACAGCGAAATAATGTAATTTGAAATAACCATCAAGAACATAACTTTGGTGGTTATTTTAATGCAGTAAAAAAAATATTATGCAAAAAATTGCTGCTATCCTAAGAAAAAAACCTTTTCTTTTTTTGAAATATATAGTATAATAGAAATAATATTTTTATAAAAAATGATTGTTTAATTTAAAAATGTTGTTGTTGCTGTTTTCATTTATTGATAAAAATAATAATAAAAAAATAATTGTAAAATATATGTAATGTATAGATATATTTTATTAAAGGCTATAAAAATTGTCTGTGTTATTATTTTTAGTGGAAAATATTTTTATTTTTGGTGTGCTTCACCATGTAAATTTAGCGTCTGACCCAGGGGGGTGACAGTTGTGTATGTTCAAAGTGTAGCCAGATTAGAAAATCAATCAATTTTAAAACCAGGTAACAAAGAAATAGGAATACATGTGATTAGTGGTTTAGGTGAAAAAGTTGAAAAACCCAGCAGAGGAACAACTGTTAAACTGATTAGTAGTAATGAAAAGACATATATCTACGGGAAAAATTATTCCCAATCCATTAGAAAAGGGTCTTCTGTGACTGTGGAAAAATCCACAGAACTTAAATTAGTAAATAACATTGAAACAGCAGAAAACATTTTAAAAAATTCAGTTAAAATATTGATAGATGTCCAATTGAATTATATGAAAAATGTAATACCAGTTAAACTAGAGAAAGTAGCGGATTATAGAATTAATCTTCTTACAAAAGATTATCAGGCAATTTGGAATGAGTTTGGAGCAAAAATAATGAGAGCAGAAAATGAAAAGATGTCATGCAGGGATAGACTGATAAGAGAGTCAATGGCAAGGAATATAGGTTATATGGAGGCGGTAGATATATGTCTATCTGATTCCAAAAAAGAAAAAACAATTGTCCCAATGAATTTATATAATCTAGATGGTAGTGAAGATAAATTCTACGAAGATTATTTAGCCTACGTAAAAACACCAGCTGAGGATAGATTGGTGTCAACGACCTCAGAAGAAACTCCATCCCAAACCTCTATGAATGGATTGGCAGTGGTAAATAATGCTGGTGAAATATCAACAGAGAAAAGATGGTTAGTTTTGGACAACAATAATTCTTATAATAATTTAAGGCATATTGAAATATGTGGTGAAAAAGGAATTAGAATAATTAACAATGAAAAAGAATTGATTTTATCAGTCAAAAATTATTTTCTATCTCAATCACTTTCTTTAGGAATCCCATTAATAAGAGTAAATGATTGGATGATTAGTTCAACAGTTGCTAAAAATGGACTAATCCAAACCGAATGGTGGAAAGAAATTTCTAAGGAATTAATATCTGAAAAAAAGGTTAATAATATATTATCAAAACAATCTTTAGAACTAATTAGTAAAAGTAAAGAAGTAGAAAATTACTTAAAAACAGATACAAAATTTGTAAAGAATGAAATGTTAGAAACATGCAGAGAAACAGAAATATGTAAAAATGATGCAAATGAGAATAATTCAACTTTGACAACAGATAACAAGAATTCTTATGATAGAAGTACAAATTTGTCAGACAAAATAGATAATGATTATTTATTTAAAGAAACTGAAATGATAGAACTTGAAACAATAGACCTTGAAACGATAAACCTTGATATGGTAGAAAAAGAAATCATAAAAATGGATTCGGATTTATTAATAGGTGAATATGATCACTCTTGGATGGAAAGTAATCTATTTGATGAAACAAAATTATCAGTAGATGAGGAACTAAAAGTACTGGTGCAATCAATCTATCCAGAAGAAGTGGTTGTTTGTAATGAGACAGAAATAGTAAAAGAGGTAGATGTACCATTAGTGGTTGGATCATACTTTGATAACCTATATAATGCAGCAGATGGACTATTGGCAAAAGATCAGTCGGAGCGAGAAATTATGATACTAAAAGGTATAAATGAATATTTGGATGGAATATATAACAATTGTGGACAATCTAATTTTGAGTCTGAAGTGGTGGCAGAGAATTTTGAAGCAGCAGCAGAAGGTATGAAAGCTATCCATTCAACTAATCAGCATAGACTTAGCGAGGTTCAGGAAACTTATGACAAGGCCTTTGATCAGTTAATTGAATCACATGGTTTTATAAAGGATACAAGAGATAATAATGTAATTTATCAAGAGAGAGAATACGTGCTGGATATACTGAAAACAGATGATTATAACTATAAAGAAGTAGGGATACTTTCTCTGAAAAAGGATGAAGAAGTTAAATATGGAAATAAATGGGGATATACTTTTGGATTTGCAGAGAGTAGATTTGATTATGAAAATGTTTTAACATTTGGTGAAAGTTTCAAAGAGGCGAGGTCCTTTAAAGGATTTAAAGTTAATAGTTCAAATAAATCAGATAAACATGAGATTAGGAATTCAAAAATGAAATTTGAATTGGAGTATACTACACAACATCAGGGAAGCGCATTGGAATTGGAAAGAAACTATATAAATGACAGTAAATTACTTTCATACAATGTAAATTTAGATAAGATACTGTCCAAAAGATTATATAGCAACATAAAAATGGATATGAGAGAACACAACAAGTCGAATCCAGAATATGGATACACGGCTAGAATAGAAAAAGTAAAGGGGCGTAGTGCACTAGAATTAAACTCAAAGGAAAGAAAGTACTATGGTGTCATGGGAGAATTTTCAAAAGAAGCCTACTCCAGAGAAATGAAATCTACACATCTAGGTGGGGAATTGGGATGCTATCGTAACTTTGGATATTCTCATGGCAAGAGCGGCAAAAGAAAAATAAATGAAGCAATAGAAACAGATAGTTGGTATAATCTAGTGATACCAATGGAAAACGCTCACTTTGAAGAAGTGATGTAATCTAGCATTTGAAAAAAAATTAAGAAATATATAATTTTATGTAGAGGTAATGCGAAAGTTACCATGTAGGAAAAAAAGAATTATAAAGTATTTGGTGTTAGTAGTAGGGAATTAACACCAAATTTTTTTTCAAAAAAATTGAAACCAATAGATGATTCGCTTATATTTTGGTTTTCACACCCAAAGATAAAGGATGTGATTTATTTGTTTCATGATGATTGGATCAAAAATTTACTAAATTAGAAAGATGTCAATCTCTTTCTAATCAATATTCTAATAATCTTCACTAGGTCTTAATGGTCATGGTCATCATAATCATCATCTTCTAGATCATCTTCTCCATCTAATTTTCTCACTTCACGAATGGCATCTCTGTCCCCCAAATCTGCTGCCATTCTAAAGTATTCTTCAGCCAACTCATGATTTTCTTGATTTCTGTAGAGAATAGCCAAATTATATTGAGCCTTTTCATCTTCTGCATCTGCTGCTATTTTCCAATATTTTTCGGCAGTTTCGTAGTCATTCATATTATAATAAAGAGTTCCCAGATCAGTTACAGAGTTGAGATTTCCCTGTTCTATTGCCAGTGTATAGTATTCTATTGCCATTTCATAATTGGAAATAGATTCATAAAATGCAGCTAGATTATGCTGTGCATTGCGATCCCCACTATCTGCCAATAGTTTGAAATATTCTTCAGCTAAATCAAATTTCTCATGATCATAATAAAGTAAAGCCAAGTTAAATTGTGCATTTCTATTACCTTGAATTGCAGCCATTTGATAGTATTTTTCTGCATCCTCATATTTCCCGTACCTTGCATATAACACACCAAGGTCATTTTGAGCTACATGAAACCCCATTTCTGATGCCAGCAAATGATATTGTTCTGCCATGGAGTAATTTTGTTCTGTCTCGTATAGTACTCCTAGATTACTTATCCCATAGACATAACCCTGATCAGCAGCCATTTGGTAATATTTTCTGGCCAAATCAAAATTCTCTTCGTTTTCGTAGAGCATCCCCAACATATTTTGTGCATATGGATCCCCTTCCTCAGCCATAGATAGTAGTTCCTCTTCAGAAAAATTTTTTTCTACAGATTCTTCGGTCATATTTTCTGTTTGGTTGCTGCCTACTTCTGTTCCTGCTTCTACTTCTACTCCCAAATTAATATTATTTATAAATAATATTAATAATAACAAAGCTAGTTTTTTATTTATTTTCATATGTTCTCCATTCTATAGATTATATTACTATAGCATCTCTTCCAAATTCTATATATTTTTTTAAAATTTCAAAGGAATTGAGTAATCTTGATTTTTCCAAATTATCCAATGGTAATTCAATAATACCTTCAATCCCATTTTTTCCAAGAATCACTGGGACTCCTGCATATACACCTTTGTATCCATATTGACCATCCAAATAAGCTCCGCAGGCGATGATATTCTTTTTATCATGGTATATGGATTTTACTATCTCACTACACATGGAACCAATTCCGAATTCGGTACTTCCTTTTCCTTGATAAATATCCCAACCACTTTCCATTACTTTTTTTTCTACTTGCCTGTGATCAAAATATCTATTTTTTTCTGGATTATCATTAAGATAGTCATCCAATCTCTTTCCTTCTAAGAATACATTGGAAAAGGCAGCCACTTGTGAATCTCCATGTTCGCCTAACATAAAGGCTGTGATGGATTTTGGATTAATAGATAATTCGTCACTTAGTATTCTTTTGAATCTTCCAGAATCAAGACTGGTTCCAGAGCCAATCACCCTGTTGTATGGAAGTTTGGATAAATATTGGACATAGTAAGTAATTATATCCACAGGATTGGTAATGACTATAAAATATCCCTCAAAACCTGTATTCATTATTTGGGGAATGATTGATTTTATCAGCTCCAAAGAAAGTTTAGTTTCACCAAGCCTATTTTGTGAGACATTATCTATTGTTCCTACAGAAATAATGATAATGTCCTTATCACCTAAGTTCTCCAAATTTCCACTTGTCACGACTATTTTGTGGGGTAAATTACTTATGGTATCCATGCAATCTAGTGCTTGGGCACGAGCTTTTTTATTGTCCACATCCACAAAGGTTATTTCATCACAGACACCTTCTAGCATCATGGTAAGAGCGCAGTGACTTCCCACATGACCAGCTCCAACTATACCTATTTTTCTTAAATTTATCATAGACTAAGTTCTCCCTTATTTTCTTTATTTTAAATATTTGCTCTGTTAATTATAATATTTTCTTTATAATTTGTAAATGAATTTTAAAATATTAAATATAATAAATCTAGTTGGTTAATATATTTGCTGATGAAATTATAGAAATACGAACAAATCTCAAAATAATAGTAAACTTATCATCTAGATTTTTATGAATTATAGTATTAAACTTTCCAAAAATTTTAGAACAAAAATTTTTTAAAATTGTTATCTATAATAAATCTGGTGTTAGTGATATTATAGATAAACTGATTTATTATATTAGACATTCATCAAATAATCAATGCTTTTATTATAATAAATTCAAGAAATGTTTTAAGGGATGTGATTCTATGAAGAAGGTTTTAAAATTATTAGTATTTTTTGTGATTTATATTTTTTTGCTGCCTATTTCTATTTTTGGAAATGAAAGCACTTTGGTAGTTGCTCAACAAACTGATGCAAAATCTCTGGATCCTCAAAGGTCCAATGATGTATACTCTCATAATTTGAACTTGAATATATATGATAGATTATTTGACTGGAGTTCAGAATTGGAAATGGAGAAGAATTTGGCGGATACATATGAGCAATTGGATCCATTGACATTGCAAGTGAGAATAAAAAAAGGAGTGAAATTCCACAATGGAGAGGTGTTGACTTCTGAAGATGTGAAATTTTCCATAGAAAGGGGAACAGATTCTCCAGCAGTAATGACTTTTTTTGAAGATATTGATAGGGTAGATATAATAGATGAATATACTGTAAATATAGTAACTAAGAAGCCTTTTGGACCATTATTGGATACATTGGCCCATGCAGGAAGTTCAATAATGCAGAAAAAATATGTTGAAGAACACAAAGAGGATGCTTTTCTAAATCCAATTGGTACTGGTCCATTTAAGTTTGATTCTTGGAGATCAGGAGATAGAATTATCCTAAAGTCCAACAGCGAATATTTTAGGGGGGCTCCAGCTGTGGAGACTGTTATATATAGAGTAATTCCTGAGGGAATAAATAGAGCCATCGCATTGGAAACCAAAGAAGTAGATTTAGTACTGGTAATTGACCCAGTAGATATAGCAGGAATAAAAGATAATGATGAAATAGTAATATATGAAACGTCAGCGGCAGCGATGACCTATATGGGATTTAATTGCGCAAAGGAACCACTTAATGACCTTAGAGTGAGAGAAGCCATAACATTGGGTATAAATTTGCCTGATATAGTAGAGACTGCATTTTTAGATGCTGCAGAGTTAGCTGGCTCAGTAGTTTCCCCAGGAGTAGTTGGGTACAACAAAAATATAAAGGCACCAATAAGAGATGTTGAGAGAGCTAAAGCTCTTCTGGTAGAGGCTGGTTATGATGACGGGCTAAGATTGAGATTATGGTTAAACGAAAATAAATCAAGAGAAGATGCAGCTGTTATCATGCAAGCACAATTGAAAGAAATTGGCATAGACATAATTATAGAAAAACTTGAATGGGGTGCTTATTTGGACAGGCTTGGAAATGGTGAGCATGATATGTTTTTGTTGGGATGGCCTTCTTCTCCAGAACCAGATTCTGCAATGTATGCATTATTTCATTCTAAAAATAAAGGAAACGCAGGGAATAGGTCATTTTATGAGAATGATAGTGTGGATGAATTGCTTGATAAAGGAAGAGAAACTACGGATCCAGTGACAAGGATAGCTTTTTATGAAGAGGCTCAAGAAATAGTTGGAAGGGAATTTGCTGTGTTACCATTGGTTTATCCATACAGTGTCGTGGGGGTCCAAAAACATGTGGAAGGATTTGAAATGACCATGCAAAGGACGTATATGTTAAGAAATGTAAAGCTTAATAAATAACATTAGTGTGATAATCATTTGAATTAGTTTAGGTGGTATTATATATATTGGGGTATAAAAAATAGAAAAATGGTAAAACATTTGATGTTTTACCATTTTTTCTAAGAAACCATGATATTAGGTTAAATTTTAATTATGTATTATTACTAAAAATGTTAATCTTGATGATTTTCCTCATCAAATAATTTATAATTCTTCTTAGCTGGAATCTTCGGAGAGGCAGGGGAGATAACATTTTTGCCATCAGATAATGTAAAGTCTCTCTCAGCAGCTAATTTCCAATAGTGTTCTGCTAAATCCATTTTTTCTTGCTTTTTATATAAATTGCTAAGTTCTTCTTGAGCTAGAGAGTCTCCACGATCAGCAGCTAATTTATAGTAATGTTCGGCTAAATCATATTTTTCTTGATATTCATACAACAGCCCAAGACTCCATTGAGCATCGGGATATCCCTCGTCATCAGTCAATTTATAGTAATACTCGGCCAAATCATCTTTGTCTTGATTATCATAAAACATTCCAAGTGTATGTAGAGATTCTAAATCTCCACTACTAGCAGCTAATTTGTAATAGTGTTCTGCCAAATCATCTTTTTCTTGATCTTCATATAGCCCCCCAAGATAAAATTGAGCAGTATGATGTCCACTATCAGCAGCTAACTTGTAGTAGTACTCAGCTAAATCATTTCTTCCATTACAGGAATAAAAAAATCCAAGGACATTTTGAGCCTCAAGGTGTCCATTATCCGCAGCTAGTTTATAGTAATACTCAGCTAAGTCATCATCGTTCTTTTTTTCATATAAAAGTCCAAGATTATATTGAGCACCATGATTCCCATTATCAGCTGATAATTTCAAATAATTTTCCGCGAAATCTTCTTTTCCAAGATTTTTATATAAAACTCCAACCTTATATTGGGCCTCAATATGCCCTCCATCAGCTGCTGTTCTATAGTAGAACACTGTCATATTTTCTTTTCCTTTGCTTTCATACAGAAGTCCAAGATTATAATTGCTATCATTAGCAGGCAAGTTTGAATAATAATCAGCCAAATCCAGTTTTTCTTGCTTTTTATATAAATTGCTAAGTTCTTCTTGAGCCAGAGAGTTTCCACTATCAGCAGATAATTTATAGTAATGCTCTGCTAAATCCTTTTTTCCTTGATCTCTATATAGATTCCCAAGGTTATATTGAGCACTCCTGTATCCATTATCAGCAGCTAATTTATAATAATACTCAGCTAAATCCAATTTTTCATGAGCCCCATACAAAATTCCCAATTGGTATTGTGCATCAGAATCTCCACTATCAGCAGGCAATTTGTAGGAATTAATTATTGAATTCATCCCTTCATAATAATTTGATCGAATCCTCTTGCTATCACTAGCTATGACATAAGAGATAGCTAAAATACCTATTAAAAAGAGCACTGGAATAAACAATAAAGACATAAAAATCCCCCTTATAAAATATGTTTCCTGAAAAAATAATTTCAATAAATATATTTTTAATTTTTATTATATTTTTTTATATTCAAACAAGAACAAATGATAAAAAGTACAAACTTGATGTTGGACTTATTCATAAGTTAGTATACAAGTATTTTATTGAGATAAATTTATTTATATATTTTCTCTAAATCTGGTTGAATTTATGGGAAAATTTCCCATAATAACTTTTCAAAATTTTATAAAATTTAAATCTTTATTCAGGTATTTCCCTAAAATACACGACTAAACAAAGATTTTTTATATGTTCATTTCACAATAATTTAATATGCCTATAATTCAGTATACAATATCGACACCGGTTTGTCAATAATGTTATTTTCAAATTTAGGATATCCATCTAGTTTTAAAAGGTATCTAGCTTCTAATATTACCTTACCTTAATAGCTCTAATGTTGATTTTTATTTGAAAATTAGAACGATGAAAAGTTAAATGGTGAGAACTAAAATTATTAATTCTAGAATTTATTATGTCTCTTAAGAATTCCAGAGAAAATCAATTATAAAAAACATGGGAATTAGTATGGCTTCTGAAAAATTATCTAAAGTACCAAATTATTACCAATTTTTCTTATAAAATATAGACCTAAATAAAGAAAATGCCAGAAATTCTGTATCATTAGAAAAATTCTTTCCTAAAACCAAAAATTCATGTATTTTTGTCGGATTCATATAACTCTCCTTTGATAAAATTTTTAATTATGATTATAATTTATAAAAATAATTAACTATTTCTTTTCATTGGTGAATTTCAAATAAAAATATCTGACTATAACAACTATGGGCATCAATAAAATCATCATTAACAACACTATTGTTAGAGGAACTGCTGAGAAAAATAGCATTATCTGATTCATGAAATCTATTTATCTCAAACTGGACTTTATTATAGATAAAAATCGCTCATATTCTTCCAACTCTTCTTTTTTATCGTCATTTTCCAAATAAGTAAAAGTTGTAATTGTATACTTTTCTGTTACGATGTGTCTAAATACTCCAACTAAATTGATACCTAGCTCATTCTTCATATATTCATTAGTATAAGTTCTAGCATTTACACCAAAATATCTCCTAGATAGATTAGTCTCATTTTCTTTATAAACATAAGGATGAGATACACCATTTGAATCTCTTTCTGCTTGAGATAATAAATAATTCTCCCATCTTCTTAATATGACTTTTTCACTAAAATTATTATTGGATTCTATAAAAACACCTCTGACAGCTGTATCCTCATCTATATAAATTCTATATGCTGACCTGTCATAAGGATTTCCCTCTTCCTCTTCAAATCTTACAGTTCTATATTTATCCCTAAAATTATTCACTAACTTATTTTTATCCACAAAATTATCTATAGAATAATTTTGAGAATATGTTTTTCTTGTCCTATTTTTCAGTGAGATTGTCGGATCAAGAGCTTCTCTTAGTAAGGTTAAAGCCTTTTCGTAATCTGGATTTCCTCCCGAATATTCCACCGCCACTTTCAATCCATTCAAAAAAATATCTTCTGAATTACGTGGTCCATATATAGTTTTTTTGAAATATGAGACAGAATCCACTCCCAAATAATTTTTAGTCAGTGGATTAGATGATATTTTTTCAAAATTAGCACGCTTGGCAACATCCGCAAACCTAATTCTTGCTGCAGCTTCTGTATCTCCTCTTCTATATGTGGATATTTCTACTTTTATTTCATTCTCCCTGTCAAGAAAATGTAAATACACATTATCTCCAGAACGACTATTTACCAATTCATATTCACTAAATACTTTCATTATCCTATTTTCATCAAATTTAAAATCTTTACTCCCAAATGAAAATGTAGATAAAAGAACCAATATTAAAAATATAAGTTTTTTCATAAATTTTTCAACTCCTTTGATTTAGTTTTAATAATAAAAATGACAGTTGCAATTGCTAACATCATAATTTAAGCTATTAGCATCTTCCATATGAAATATGTTTATCAAAAAAATCTTTTTTAATAAACATATCCTTATTTTATTTTTATTGCTAGCTATAATTTTTAGTGAACTTAAGCAATTCAAAATGCTAGTAAAGCTGAACAGTTCTCCAATATAACTCACAAAATTATATTATTTTTTTGCTATTTATTACATTAGTTTTATTGATGTGACTTCATTATTAAACTTACCATTTCTATTTTTTATATATTATTAATTTCTAAAATATTTTAGAGCCTCAGGATGTCCGTCATTAGCAGCTAACTTTAAATAATACTCAGCCAAATCTAATTTTTTTTGATTTTGATATAAAACTCCAAGATTATACTGAGCATCGGCATGTCCACTATCAGCAGCTAGTTTCAGAGAATGCTCATCCAAATTTTTTTGTTCTTTATTTTGGTATAAGTCTCTGTGACTACTTTGAGCATCAGAATCTTCATCATCTGTTGCTGATTTCAGAGAATATTCATCTAAAGTTATTTTTTCTCCTTTAGATTGAAGCTTAGCTATAAATTTTTTAACATGGATATTAAAAAAAATAGCTATTACAAATATTACTAGAATAATTCCAAACACTAATATTCCTCCTTCTTAGAATATGTTTATAGAAAATTTATTCAATAAACATATCTTTTATTTTTATTTTATTTTTTAACTGCACTTTCTATAATATCTTGAATAATTTAATATAAAAAAAGAAAGCAAAAACTTGATGTTAGACTTATTTATAAGCTAGGCTACAAATTCCTACTCCCCCATAGGAACTTGCGAATTTCATATTTTTTTGCAAAGCTCAAATTTTATTAATTTATGTCAAGTAGTAATCTTACTTCTTCACTAGTCTCACACTTCAAGACTTCTTCTGCCAATTTTCTACATTCTTTCTTACTAAGATTCATTATCTCTTTTTTGATAAGTGGAATTCCAGGTGGACACATGGAAAACTCATCCAATCCCATTCCCAATAATATTCTCACTGCCTTTTCATCAGCTGCAAATTCTCCACACATGGAGATTTTGATAGACTGACTATGGGCTGCATCTATTAATATTTTTATACTTTTTAATACAGCAGGATTGTAAGAATCATATAGATTTTCTATTATTTCACTCCCTCTATCTACAGCCAAAACAAATTGAGTCAAATCATTGGTTCCTATAGAAAAAAAGTCTACTTCTCTGGCAAACTCATCTGCTCTTACTACCACTGCTGGGGTTTCCACCATTATTCCAAATTTTATTTTTTCATCAAAGGAGATTCCTTCATCTCTTAATTCTTCTTTACATTTTTCCAAAATTTCTTTGGATTCTCTTATTTCTTTTAGGTCAATTATCATTGGAAGCATAATCTTCACATTTCCAAAGGCTGAACTACGTAAGATAGCTCTCAATTGACACTTAAATATTTCTGGTCTGTCTAGACTGATTCTGATGGCTCTATATCCCAAAAATGGATTACTTTCCTCAGGCAACGGCATATAAGCTAAAGGTTTATCTCCACCAATATCTAGAGTTCTTATAGTGACAGGCTTGTCATTCATTATTTCAACAACTTTTTTATATGCTAAAAATTGCTCTTCCTCTGTGGGAAAATACTTGCTATTCATAAATAAAAATTCTGTTCTAAAAAGTCCTACTCCATCAGCGCCATTTTCCAGCAGTATTTTCTGGGAGGAATCATCTCCGATATTGGCTGTCAAAAGGATTGGGACATCGTCCTTTGTTATTGCCTTTTTATCTTTTAAGTATAATAATACTTCCTTTTTGCTTTCAATATTATTTCTTATATTTTCATAACGGTTTATTTCTTCATCAGTGGGATTAATTATTACATCTCCAGTAAAGCCATCCAAAATAATTAGTTCCCCATCTTTTACTAGAGAAGAAATATTTTTTATTCCTACCACAGATGGAATACTCAATGATGTAGCAATCAGAGAGGAATGGGAAGTTTTTCCACCTATCTCAGATATAAAACCCTTCACGTTTTGTGTATCTAGCTGAGAAATATCTGATGGAGAAAAATCTCTGGATATAAGGATACTATTTGGATTCAATTGATTAAGTATTTCAATGTTTATTCCTAAAATATTATACATCCATCTTTTACTTATGTCCCTTATATCACTGCTTCTTTCAGAAAAATAAGAATCTTTTATTTTAGACATAAGTTCTATGTAATTATCAAAGGTTATCTTCAAAGCCTTTACTGCGGAATAAAGATTATTTTCAATCAAAGAGACAATTTCTTTGCAAATGACTTCGTCTTCTAGCATTGTTATGTGGCTATCAAAGATTGCACCTCTATTTCCTCCTAATTCTGCATATGCTGCATCTCTTATTTCTTCCAACTGTATTCTAGATTTTTTCCTTCCATTCAAAAGTTTATTTTTTTCTTCTGTTATTTCAGTTTTTGTAATGTCATTACCTTTGATTTCATCTTCTTTATATAGAAAAACCTTTCCTATTCCAATTCCAGGTGACGCTCCAATGCCCTTTAATTCCTGTCTTAACATCATGACCTCCTGAAAAAATTCTCTCCAATTTATTTATATCTTAGTTTATATTATACACTAAATTTTAGTAAAAAGCACATTTTATATGAAATTTTTTTGACACAAAAAGAGATTGATCTATCAAAAACTGCCAAAAAATTAAGTGTTTTAAAATAGAAATTCATGATATAATCTAGATGCCGTTTTTTCTTCTCTTTGAAATAAGGAGGTGATTATAATTAACAGGCTTAAGTTTATTCTTTTGCTAATAATTCTTTTTTTTCTTCTGAGTGAAAAAGTTTATTAGCATTTGAAAAGGGTTAGAGAGAGCACAGATAATATTTATCTGCTCTAGCTCTTTAAAATCATTGACTTTTAGAAATATTTATAGTACAATATGATTGAAATAAGTAAACCTGTTAATTATGTAAAAAAAATGGCAAAAAAAGACTGTTAGCTCGCAGTCTTTTTTCTTTGCATTATTTATCTTTCTATTATTTTTCTTTCATTATTTTTTCTACTACTTTTTTGGCGACATTTATTCTGTCTTCCACTGAAGTCAAATCAAGATATTCTTTGAATGTGTGAGCTTCTCCTCCTACAGGTCCAAGACCATCTACAACTCCAACTCCCAAAATATTTAAAAAGTTACCATCAGAGCAACCTCCAACTACTTCCCACTCATAATTAATACCTAGAGTTTCTTTGGATTCATCAAAGTATTCTCTAAGTTTTTGACTGTTTTCATTGGGAACAAATGGTGGTCTGTAGCCAATTTCAGATGTCTTTACTTGAATTCCTTCTACAATAGGGTTTTCTTTTAACTCTTGAATTTTTTTGTTTATCTGGTCAAAAAATCCTATATCGTGGGAGCGAGCCTCAAATTTAATAAGTGCATAATCAGCAACAACATTTACTCCAGTCCCCCCTTGGATAATTCCAACATTTATAGAATTTTTAATTTCCCAATTATGAAGTTTGGATAATTGGACAACCCAATTGGAAGCCTCCAATACAGCATTGATTCCCTTGTCTGGAAAATTTCCTGCATGAGAGGGAAGACCTATGAATTCAATCTGATATTTTACAAGACCCTTTCGACCTATTACAGCTGTTCCTGTGGCTCTTGCAGGTTCAAAAATCATTGCATATTTGGATTTTTTTCCTAACTCCTCTATGACCTCTCTTGAGTGAATAGAGCTAATTTCTTCATCTGTATTGATGACAAGAGCAATAGAAACATCCTCATTGATAAATTCACCAGCTACTTCTATCATGGATAAAAGTCCACTTTTCATATCAATAACACCTGGTCCAGTAGCTATAGTCCCATCAGAATTGTAACTCCACCTAGCCACTGTACCCTCTGGAAAGACAGTATCTCCGTGACCAGACATCAGAATATCAATTTTATCAATATCTTTATTCCATGCCACTAATACTGGATTTTTACCATCATTTTGAGGAAAAATCCTAATTTTCCAGTCTTTTTCCAATTTTTTCTGAAAGAAATCTATTACCTTATGAAGTCCTGTTGGGGTGTTGCTTCCACAATCAATATTTACCAAAAATTCTAAATCAGATAAAAATCTGTTCATGTCCATGACACTAACCTCCAAATTATAATAGTTTAGAGATCTTTCTAATCTGCATTGATTTGTTTCTGAAGATATTCTACCCTCTCACAAATATCACTAGACCCCACTATGTCACTGACCAAAGAAATTCGTTGGGCTCCTCTAGAAATTATCTCATGAATATTATAATCTTTTATTCCACCAATTGCAATAAATGGTAAAAATAAATTTTTTACAGCAAATTCTAAATATTCCAAACCTACTGGAGCTCTATCTTTGGTTGTAGTGGGAAATATTGGACCTACCCCGATATAATCTACATTTATATTATTATAAGCATCAAGACCTTCTTTTTCTGAATGTGTTGAAAGACCTATGATTTTATTGTCTCCCAATAATTGCCTTACATCTTCAACAGGCATATCATCCTGACCCACATGAACACCATCAGCATCTACTAACAGTGCTATATCAATATCATCATTCACAATGAAAATTACATTATTAACTTTACACAATTTTCTAATTTTTCTTATTTCTTGGACTTTTTCCCTTTTATTTTTGATTTTGTCCCTATATTGAATTATTTTTATGCCACCTTTTATCATTTTTTCCACACAAAAATAATTGCTTCTTCCATGGGAAAAATTATCTCCAGTAATACCATAAATTCCCTCAGGTATAATTATTCTATCTCTCAAAATAACCACTTTCCCTCAAGGCAATCTCTGTCATAAGAGAGGAGGTTACCATTACTTTATATCCAAAAATTTTGTGGTCTTTAATATCATTGACAAAATCCCCTACCACATAAAAATTGTCAGTAATTTTTCTTATTTTTACATTCTTACAAAAAGGTCCTGCAATTCCAGAGGCAGATATTATTGTCTTTCCTAATGGCAGTAATTCCTCCACTAGCATTTTTTTATATAGATTATTATCAAATCCTTCTATAATTATATGGCAATCTTTAAAATACCCTTGAATATTATCTTTGGAAAATTTGATTCTCTCATAATTAAAAATACCAGTGGGACATATTTTGAGCAAATTTTCTGCCAAAGCTTCTACTTTATCCTTTCCAGTTTGCTCTCTAAAATAAAATTGTCTATTAAAATTAGATTCTTCCACCACATCAAAATCCCCAAAGGTTAATTCTGTTATACCACATCTGAGCAGCTGTACTGCTACATTGGAGCCTATTCCTCCAATTCCAGCAATTCCTATTTTTTTCATATTAATCTCTCCCAGTCTTTATATTCTATCTCAAGTCCTTTGCTTCTAATGGCCTTTACAATATCATCGACTTCTCTTCTGTCAGTTATCTCAAATTGAGCTGTGGACTGATTTTCATGGGAATAACCTCCCACTTCTGTTTTGGAGCCTGCTGAAAATTTGGTGACGCCTAATAAAAGTAAATTATTACGCATTTTAGAGCTTTCTCTGGTGGATATTGTAATTCCTGCCTTTGGTTGGAAAATTCTATTGGCAAGTAATATCTGCACAAAGGTAATATCGTCCACTGTATAACTATCTCTCAAATTTCCCTCTGCCTTATTGACTCTTGGAAAAGATATACTAAATTCACTATTGGGATAATTATTCATAAGATATTTGAGATGCAGTCCTGTTTTAAAGGCATCACTTTTTATTTCACCAAGTCCCAGTAATGCACCAATTCCTATGGATCTTATTCCGGCCTTGGCACCTCTTTCTGGAGTGTCCAATCTATATTTAAAATCTTTTTTCTCACCAGATAAATGCACTTCACTGTATCTTTTTTCATCATAAGTCTCTTGGTACACAGTAAGACCGTCCAATCCATTATCTACCAAATATCTATATTCTTTTTCTTCCAAAGGCATCACTTCCATGGAGACCGAAGAAAAATATTTTTGTAGTACCTTCATGGCACCTGATAAATATTCTCTATCCACCAAACCTTTAGCTTCTCCTGTCAAAAGCAAAATATTGCCTATTCCATTTTTGGATATTTCCTTTGCTTCCCTTTCTATTTCATCATATTTCATATGTCTTCTTTTGATATGATTTTTATGGGAAAACCCACAGTAGACGCAGTTACTTGTGCAATAATTGGAAACATAAATAGGTAAGTATAACATTATTACATTGCCAAAATGTTGTCTAGTCAACCTGGAAGCTCTCACTGCCATTTGCTCTAGATGATCTACTCCTTTTGGGGATAATAGATTGAGGTAATCATATTCAGTCAATTTATTTTTTTCGATGCTATTTATGATATCTTTGTCTGTCACTGAAGAAAAATATCCAGAAAAATCAAAGTCTCTCCAGTGGTAAAGTTTTTCATAAAATCCCATTATTCTTGACCTCCAAACAAAAACCCTGTAAGAGGAGAGGTGGCATTGGCATACTTATTTTCTTCAGCTAATTTTGCCAAATATCCTTCCCGTCCAGCTTCCACTGCTAGTGAGAAGGCTCTCCCCATTCTCACTGGGTCTTGTGCAGTGGCTATTGCCGTATTTATAAGTACTGCATCACACCCCATTTCCATGGCTATGGCAGCATCAGAGGGTTTTCCAATTCCTGCATCTACAATAATTGGAACTCTATTATTTTCCAATATCATTTCTATTAAATACTTGGTCAATATTCCTCTATTGGATCCAATGGGAGAGCCTAATGGCATCACTGCTGCTGCTCCTGCATCTTCCAGTCTTTTAGCTGCAATAATATCTGGCATCATATAGGGTAATACTATAAATCCTTCACTTGCCAAAACCCTTGTGGCTTCAATAGTTTCCCAATTATCAGGCATCAAATATTTTGAATCATTTATGATTTCTATTTTTATAAAATTACCACAACCTGTCTCTCTAGCTATTTGAGCTATTTTAATGGCCTCTTTGGCGTTTCTGGCTCCAGAAGTGTTTGGAAGTAATGTAGTTTCTTTAGGAATGTAATTTAGTATATTTTCTTTGGGATTTTGAAAATTGACTCTTCTTAGAGCCATAGTGATTATCTGCGAACCACTTGCTTCTAGCATTGGTGCCACTAGATTTTTATCAGCAAATTTTCCTGTACCTGTTAGTAGTCTACTTTGAAAATGCTTTCCACCTAATATAAATTCATCCATTTTTCCTCCAACTTTTTACTTAATAAACTCTCTCTTTTAAAATATACTATCCGCCAGACACAAAGGACAATACTTCCACTTGATTATCTTCAAGAATTATAGTTTCCTCCCATTTCCCCTTTGGTACTATGTCATCATTTACAAGAACTATGGCATTTTCAAGGGTAATTTCCCATTCTTTTTCTAGAGATTTAACTAGCTCCATAAGAGATTTGTCCCGTTCAAATTGAAAGTTTTCACCATTTAATTGTATTTTCATCTGAATTTCCCTCCTTATTTTCAAACTTGAATTTGATTTTGAATCTGATATTAGTATTTCTGGATTTTAATAATTGCTATTTTAATATTTCATTACATCTCTTCATTGGACATAAATCCCCACACATGGTGCAAACATTGTCTTCAATGGGAGCAGAAGAAGCTCTGTAGGCTTTTGCCTTTTCGGGGTCTATACATTCTTCAAACATTCCAGTCCAATTGAGCTCTCCTCTATGTTTGCTCATTCTATTATCCCAGTCTACTGCACCTTTAATTCCTTTGGCAATATCAGCTGCATGAGCTGCAATTTTAGAGGCCATTATTCCCTCTTTCATATCATCTAGAGTAGGTAATCTTAGATGTTCCGATGGAGTCACATAGCACAAAAAATCTGCTCCATTGGCAGCTGCTATTGCACCTCCTATAGCTCCAGTAATATGATCATATCCAGGAGCCACATCTGTTACAAGGGGTCCCAATACATAAAAAGGCGCATTATGACAGAGTTTTTTCTCCAATTGCATATTTGCAGCTATTTCGTTTAGTGGCACATGTCCGGGACCTTCAATCATCACCTGAACATGGTATTCCCATGATTTTTTAGTTAATTCTCCCAATATAAGCAATTCCTGTATTTGAGGACCATCAGTGGCATCATGCAAAGAGCCTGGTCTTAGACCGTCCCCCAAACTAAGAGTTACATCATATTTTCTACAAATTTCAAGTAATCTATCGTAATTTTCATAAAATGGATTTTCTTTTCCATTGGCGATCATCCATTCAAACAGTATGGAACCCCCTCTACTGACTATTTTAGTTAATCTTTTGGTATTTTTTAATCTATCAACACAAGCTAAATTTAATCCTGCATGAATTGTCAAAAAATCAATTCCATCTTGGCAATGTTCCTCCACCACAGTAAACAAATCATCCACAGTCATGTTCTTTATATTTTTACCCAATTTGGCAACTGCATCGTACATTGGCACTGTTCCCAACATAATATTAAAATTGGATACAAGTTCCCTTCTAAATTTTCTAGTATTTCCAAAGGTACTCAAATCCATTATTGCATCTGCTCCATATTCAATGGCCTTTTTTACTTTCTCCATTTCTCCTGAATAATCGCAGCAATCCTCTGATACCCCTAGATTGACATTTATCTTTGTCTTGGTCCCTTGGCCTATCCCTTTGGGATAAATAGTTGGGTGATTGATATTTTTGGGTATAACAATAGTTCCAGTAGCGATTTTTTTTATCAATTCTTCCTCAGAGATATTTTCATCCTTTGATACAATTTTCATTTCTTTGGTAAAAATTCCCTTTCTAGCTGCTTCCATTTGGGTAGAATACATTTTTTCTCCTCCTAAAATTTGGTATAAAAAAACTCCATACATACCAGTATAGAGCAATTTAAACTTTATCCAAATTTGACTAAAGTCATCATATTACTTCCCTACGCTGGTACTATCCAGATCAGGTTCCAAGGGTCAGGTTTTACCTTCTCAGCCTATAGGGCTCCCCTAGTAATCTTAACTTATTCAATTGCTTTGATTATATTCTATTATAAAGTATGTGTCAAGGATTATTTTTTTAAAATAATAATTGCATTTTTTCAATTCATTAGGTATACTTTTTTAATAAATAAAATTTAACTAATTAGGAGATATTCTATGGAAAGAAAAAATTTGTCCCCTGAAATTTTAGAAATAATCTGTAAAAGCCAAAAAGACGAGGCTACAGATGCTTTAATATATGAATTTATGGCAAAAAAAGAAAAAAATCCAGAAAATAGAAAAATCATAGAAAAAATGGTTCTAGATGAAAGAGAACATTACTATATCTGGAAAATTTACACTCAGAAAAGTATTAAGGCAAATTTTTTTAAAGTCTACTGGTATCGATTTTTATCAATTATTATGGGATATACCTTTGTCCTCAAATTAATCCAAAAAGGAGAAGACAAAGCAGAAGTCAAGTATAATAAAATTCTGAATGAAGTTCCTCAAGTAAAGAAAATAGCTGAAGACGAACATAGGCATGAGCATGAGCTTATCAACATGTTGGACGAAGAAAGGCTCCAATATGTGGGAGCAATAGTCTTGGGACTAAATGATGCTTTAGTGGAATTAACAGGTACTATAGCAGGATTATCCTTTGCCATGATGAATACTAGAGTTGTAGCTCTCTCTGGGATTATCACAGGAGTTTCAGCTACATTGTCAATGTCAGCTTCCAATTACTTGGCAGAGCGTGCCAATAACAACCCAAAAGCTTTCAAATCAAGCCTTTATACTGGTGTAGCATATCTTATTACCGTTGTCTTTCTAATACTACCATATTTAATTTTCCCCAATGATATGTGGCATGGTGCCTTAATTAGCATGCTTTGTACAGTAATATTTATTATTTTCTTTTTTAATTATTATATTGCTGTTGCAAAGGATTTGCCATTTCTCAGAAGATTTACAGAAATGGCAGTCATTAGCCTTTCTGTGGCTGGAATTTCTTTTGTCATTGGAATTTTGGTCAAGAACTTCTTGGGAATAGACCTATAAATATAGATATAATCTAGATTAATGATTTTTATAAAATTATCTTTGTTTTTAACTAGCTTTACTGTTAAAAAATATAGATTTTATGGAGGGATGAAAATGAGTTATGTTTTAAATGAAAATTTGCCTCATCAAAAATATTTTGAGGATATTTCCAGAATACCTCGTGGGTCGAAAAACGAAAAGGAAGTAAGCGATTACATTGTTGCCTTCGGAGAAAAGCTTGGACTTGGAACCAAAAAAGATTACATGGGAAATGTTATCATCTACAAAAATGCCACTGATGGCTACAAAGATCATCCTCCAGTAATAATACAAGCACATCTTGATATGGTTTGTGAGAAAAATGGTGATTGTGATCATGATTTTTTAAAAGATCCCATTAATTTGTATATCGAAGATGGTTTTGTAAAGGCAAAAGGGACAACTTTGGGAGCCGATGATGGGTATGGTGTTGCAGCTATGATGGCAATACTAGAAGACACAACTCTAAAGCACCCACCGCTAGAATTTGTTTTCACTGTTCAAGAAGAAATTGGTCTTGTTGGTGCTCAAGCTCTTGAGGCTAAAGACTTTCATGGAAAAAAACTTATTAATCTGGATATGGGCAATGATTTGCTCACCAATGTAAGTTGTTCTGGAGGTCTGAGATTTCATTTTTTTAAAGAAATGACCATGGAAAAATGCCAATTACCTGTCTATAGATTGGAAATTAGAGGACTCTATGGGGGACACTCTGGTGGGAATATTCATTTGGAACTTGGAAATTCCAACAAAATTGCCAGTAGAGTTATTTACCACTTAAATAATGCCCTTGGTATTAACCTTGTAGATATTGATGGGGGATCCAAAGAAAATGCTATCCCAAGGGAATGTACTGTGCTATTTGCCACAAAAGAAGATTTTACTAAGATTGAGTCCATTGTAAAAGCTCAAGAGAAAATAATAAAAAAAGAATTGGAATTTAGTGATGCTGGTCTTACTATTTCTGTATATGAGGATAAATCTGATGAAATGTGCCAAAAGGATATTTCAGATAAAATAATTACTATGTTTTATCTGTTGCCAACAGGTCTTAAACACAGAAATATTCCACTAGATGTAACTGCTGCTTCGCAAAATTTTGGTGTTATTAAAACTGAGAATAATACTGTTAAATGCACTTATTCCTTGCGTGGTGCATTAGAATCTTATAATGATGAAGGCCAAGAAATACTGATTAATTTTTGCAAGATTTTTGACTTTCAATGGGAAAGTGGATTTAGGTATCCTGCTTGGGAATACGTGAAAGAGTCTCCATTGAGAGAGACTCTAAAGACTACCTACAAAGATTTTTACAATAGAGAAATCCTTGAAAAAGCCACTCATGGGGGCCTTGAATGTGGTATCTTCAAAAAAATAATACCAGATATAGACATAGTGACACTTGGTCCACAATGCTTTGATGCACACACTCCTACTGAAAGAATGAATTTGGAATCCTTTGATAAGTTTTATTCTTTTTTGGTGAAATTCTTAGAAAAACTATAGTTATAACACTGCAAAGATAGCTTAATGTTAATTTAAAATTATAGGCGTGGATGTGGTAAGCAGATTAAAAAAGAGTTTTAGGTCTTTTTTAAATTTGTCAGGAACATCACTATTTATTTCACAGAGTTTAATCAAATATAGTGGACAAAAGTGTTAAAAAGAGTCAGAAAAGTTGTTGACATTATCCAATAAATAAGCTATAATCATATTACCTAAAACCTTTCTGGTTTTCCAGTTTAAGGATACGGTGTAGAGGAAAACCGAGCCTTATTCGTTAAGGACTGCTAGGCGTGCCAGAAATGGCACGCTTAATTTTTAGGGGGATTTATGTTAGATGTACTAGGTGTTTATTGGGTTGATTTTGGTAATAATAGAGCTGGCGAATTCAGCGGGAGCCATTATGGACTTGTTTTAAGCGTCCCATCCATGAAAGATAGAACGCTTTTGGTAGCTCCGATAACAAGTAAAAAACCAAAAACGAGATATAGAGGTGGGATATTCATAGATTGTCATAAGTATCAAAAGAACCCCACGAAGGATAAAGCTTTTATAAAGGTGAGGAAAATACGAGAAGTGCACATAAGTAGAATTAAAGGTGATAAAGTGTATGATTTAGATGAGGGGGATAAAATAAGGTTGATTGCCAGTATCAAGGATACAATAACCTTTCTAAAAGAATAAAAAACCATGCTACTTTGGAAGATTTAGAAAAGTTTGAAATGCTAATCAAAGCCAAAAGAGAAGAATTGGAAAAAGAGCTTCAAAGCTCAAAGGCAATAAAATTGGTAATTTTTGAGAAATATATGTTCTAATTTAGAAAAATTATAAAATTTAGAGGAGAAAAATTTATGATTAGTGGGAAGAAAATAATCTTGAGGGAATATAGGACAGATGATTTGGAAAGTACATATTCTTTGATAAATAAATTAGACATCTGGAATAATCTCGTCAGAGGGATGATATTTCCTATATCCCTTATATCCCAAAAGGATTTTATTGAAAAGGCCATGACATCCTCTGGACCATTATTTAATTTTGCTATTGAAGAAATAAATACAGGAAAATACATCGGTGGATGCGGAATTAATGGCTATGATGAAAAAAATAGAAATATGGGGGTAGGATTGTGGATTGGAAAAGAGTATCAAGGTTTTGGATATGGTAGCGATACATTGCGAACCCTGTGTTCATATATTTTTGACGAGATGAATATCCACAAAATCAAACTCCAATATTATAGTTTTAATGAAAAAGGAAAATATTGTTACGAAAAGGTCGGGTTTAAAGAAGAAGGAATAGGGAGAGATGAAATATTTCGCTTTGGAAAATATCATGATATTATTACTATGGGATTATTTAGAGAAGAATTAATTTTGAAATAATAGATCAAAATTCTCTGTTTTAAATATACTTGATTTAACATCTTATTTGCTCTCTGAATATACCAGAAGATTATTTTCATTATATAAGACACATTGGGGACACAATTATAATGTATAATACAATATATCAATATAATTATAAATTAAAAACGATTTTTGGAGGTAATATAAATGAAAAAGTTAGGAGCAATTTTACTATTGGCTGTTATTGTAGCATCAGGATGTACTAGAAATCAACGTTATGTGGGAAGTGGAGCTGCTGCAGGGGCTGCTGTTGGTCATGTTATAGGTGAAGGTTCTGCTGCCAGTACTGTTGTAGGAGCTGGGTTAGGAGCTGCAGCTGGAGCTATAATTGAGGCTAAAGTTAACTAGTAACATTCTTTGATAATTAATCAAAAGAAATAATTTGAAAAGTTGAGATTGAATAAGACTTAGTTTATTCATCTCTTTTTTTGTTTAAAATTTTATGACCACTGGAGAAGAGGAATATAGGTAAAAATTTCCTTGATTTTTATACGTTTTGATTATATAATTAATCATAAAAATTTTTGTGAAAATATTTTCTAGTGTGGGGGAAGAAAGTTATGTACTACTATAGTAGATTTTGGAGAGAATTTTTTACTATTTTGCTTGTGGGAATTGGAATTTTGATTTTGGCCACTGTTGTAGTGACCATAATATCGTGGTGGAAAATTTTTACTAAAGCTGGTGAAAAGGGATGGAAGTCTTTGATTCCAATATATAGTGGCTATGTTTTAATTAAAAATATTGCCAGAAAATCCACAATTTTCTATTGGATAATAGTCGGGTTTTCTATGTTTGGAGGAGTTTTCACAGGGAGGTTTTATGTTTCGATAAATTCATTTTTTCTTGTAATTATGGGTTTTCTGTATGCAGTTTTCTGGGTGGGCTTTCCAGTATATTATGTGCTAATTATATTGAGTGTTGCTAAAAACTTTGGGAAATCAACAGCCTTTGCTTTTGGGTTGATGTTCTTGCCTGTTGTATTTTATCCACTACTGGCCTTTGGGAATTCCAAGTTTATTAATCCTATTTCGTCCATAGCGAGTGATGAAGATGAATATGAATATATTTATGAAGAAGATGAGGAAGAGGAAGTTTAAAAGTCTAAATTTAAGGAGGACGGGCATATAACTATGATGGATTTGTCCAAAATTTTATGATGAATAGTTTTTATATATTTCAAAGAAGTTTCACATCATTTGTCTACATATTCACCATTGGATTGTATATAATTACCAAATGGAAAGTGTTTGAAAAGGCCGGAATTGAGGGCTGGAAATCTCTAATTCCTTTTTACAGTTATTATACTTTGGTAACTAAAGTGGCAAGAAAACCCAAAATATACTTTTGGGGACCTATTTTATGTTCCTTTGCAGTGTTATGTCTGTCAGCTGTAATTGTGCTCATTATTTTTGTGTCTGCTATGGGAGGGAGGCATTCATCTTATGACAGAATAACAGGCAGTATTATTTTAATTTCTATTCCCTATTTTACTATTATTATTTTCTTACTTGTTATGACTATAAAATTATCCATTGCCATTGCAAAGAATTTTGGTGAAGATGCAGGATTTGGCGTTGGTTTGGTTTTATTATATATACCATTTTATTTTATACTAGCTTTTGGCGATTACAAATTTAACCCTGTTGACCAAAAGAGTAAAGGAAAAAAACTAAGAAATTTATCCAAAAAATCTCAAGATAAAGACCAATATGAAGAAGTTATCTATGTGGAAGATGGGGAAGAGATAGTGGAAGAAGATGGATATGAATATATATATGAAGATGAAGAAGATGAAAATTAACCTAAATTTGAGGGGGGAGGAAATAGCTTGTATTTATTAAGTCACTCAAGATTTTTTTGCATATTCTTTTTTGGACTTATAGTAATTACTAGATGGATAGTCTTTGAAAAGGCTGGAATTGATGGTTGGAAGGCTCTTATTCCTTTTTATAGTTACTATACTTTGGTAACTAAAGTGGCAAGAAAATCTCAAGTCTATTTTTGGATACCAATTTTAGGCATCTTTGCAATGATAGTATTGATTTTTGCATATCTCATTATTGGCTTTGCAATTGTGGGTCGGAGATATTCAGCATATGGTGGAATTATGGATGGCGCTGTTGGAGTTATTATAATGATGTTGATTTTGATTATTTTGTTACTTGTCATGAGCATCAAACTCTCCATTGCCATTGCAAATAATTTTGGTGAAGATACAGGATTTGGCGTTGCTTTGACTTTATTATATATACCATTTTATTGTATATTAGCCTTTGGTGATTACAAATTTATTCCAGTTGACCAGAAGAGCAAAGGTAAAAAAATAGGTGCCCAACATAAAAAGGACCAATATGAAGAAGTCATCTATTTGGAAGAAGGGGAAGAGATAGTAGAAGAAGATGGATATGAATATGTCTATGAAGATGAGGAAGATGAGGTTTAAATTATTAAATAAAAAATAATATATTAAGCAAAATGGTTATATAGAAATTAGTGCTGCTCTCATGATCTGCACCAAACTATACAACCATTTATTTTTATTAAAATAATTTTTTTAACAATTCTTATTTTCTTATTTCTTATTTTTTTAATATTTCTTCAAGTTGATTCAGCTCAATTGATGAACGGGTAGTATGAGTTAGTGTATAGTTTATTCCTTCACATTTAAATGTTGCATTGACTGAATAGTATTTTTTTCCTGTGGTGGTCACAGGATCTAGCTTGGCTATATTAAGATTAGTCATGTTGCTTTTATTAATGTTAAATAACTCTTTTTCAGGTCTAAACATTCCCATTAGCTGGTCTATCATACGATTGATTTTATATTCATCCTTAAAATGACTTGCTTTGGAATGCTCTTGATAGCCACCTCTGTATTTTGTAAAGATCAATAAGTCCCCATCTTTACTAAGAAATCCTCGAATGTTGCTAATTTTACTTTTCCCCCAAGTTATATTATCAACCCTTGTTATTTGGGTATCACTAGAAGAAGAGTTGGAGATGTTCTCTTCTGCCCATTGTGAAATAACTGATTCTAACCACATAAATTCGTGGCTATTGACTTCATAGGTTTTTCTAGTGGTAATAATATTCACAACAGTTCTATTTTGGAAAAATTTACCCAACACTTCTTCACGAATAATATCAATTTTTATAATATCATCTATTGGAATACTACTAGTTTTAAAAAATTTTTTAATTTCTATACCACTTGGACTTAATACCATTTTGTTGGTAAGGATTGTGAACACTTGATAAAAGAATACCAAAGTCCCACATAATGTTACTAAAAATATGAAGATATAAACTAGAAAGTCTGGCACTTTGTCAACAAAGTTTTTTGAATCAAAATATCTAATAAAATAAAGAACAAAAGTAGCAAGAACCACAGCTGCTAGTGCCATTAAAAGAATGCTACCTTTTCTATAAAAATTTGCTCTTAGTGTCTTATGATTATTACTTGCCATAAATATAAAAGCCCCCTTTGATGTAAAATAAGTTTTATATTTGATAAATCTATAATTTATCAAATCAAATACATACATAATATAATTAGTATATCATAATAATACTTTGATTCAAAGAGTTATTTTGTCAAAATAGACAAAATTTCATGCTTTTCTTTATTCTAATTTCCATCAATATTCTCTTATTCTCAAAAAGATTACTACAAATCCCAAATTTTTAATCCTGCAACATAAGCTTTTTTAATAAGAATAGCCTCCCAAAATTCAGAAAAATTCAAATCAATTACTGGTAAGTCTTTGAGTGATGAATACAGATAATGTATTTTTTTCTTATAAGTACAACGATTGACATATCCATTAAAATAATACTCTGCCTCTTCTTTTGTTCCATATAGTAGCATAAAAGTAAGTGCTCCAAGAGAATCACCACCTTTGTCCATATGATTATAAAATAATGTTCCCTTTTGGCATAAAGTCTTTACTGCATAGTTTGGCTCATCAAAAAGTTTGAAAATAGGTATTCCATATTTAAAAAGACCATCTATTATCTCGGCTATGCTTATTTCTCTACTTTTACCAGCCAAATTCCAATTTAAATTAATTTTTTTTGGAGTTAGTTTAATAAGATGTGACCCCCATACAAGACCATCATAATTAGGATTTTCTGTAATCTTTATATCATATGCCTTTGCTTTTTGAGAATAGACAATAAGAGTAGGACATATGGTAATATCACTTGGAATGTTATAAGCACTTGATTGGAAATATATTTCATAGGTAAGGTCTTTATTAGGTGGTTTCATTTTCAGTTGTTGTCCTTTTTTCGTTACTTTAAAACCAAGAGGCAACAATGGCTTACTAATCTCGTTACACACCTCCAAAAAATATTCTCTCAATTGTCCTTTTTGCATTTTGTCTCCTTTTTTCTTCATGAATTTGGAGATTTTGCATTTATATTATACAGGAAGTTTTGTTTTTCAAAAAAACCAAAGAAGCTATTTTAACTCTAATCTTCAAGTCAAAATAGTTCCTGCTAGATAACTATATTCCAATTTTTCAATATATTAATTTATATTAATTTTGCTACTCCACAGAAACCAGATTTAGTCTTGAAACACCAGATATTTCGTTTAGATTTCTTATGAATCCTTCCAAACTTACTTTCATTTCACTAACATCCATACTTATGGTTACCACTGCCTTAGTATGAATGGGAATATTTTGATTTATGGTTATAATATTGCAACTGCTCTCAGATATCAATTTTAGTACATCTGATAACACTCCTTTTTCATGAGACAAAATAAAGGATATCACAGCCTTTTTTTCCATATGAGAATCTCCAGGTAAAAAAACAAAATCCTTGTATTTGTAGTAAGTACTCCTGGAAATTCCTGCTTTTTTAGTAGCCTCGCTCACATTGAGAGTTTCTTTTTCTTCCATCATTTTTTTTACTTCCAGAACCTTCTCAAATATATCTGGTAATACAGACTTATGTACCACTAAATAATCTTCTAACATCTTACCTCCTTGAAGGTCAGTCACTGTAGATTTTTAGTCCCTGTTTATCCACATTTAAGAGTCTAACCTCCCAATTATATTTTAGTTTTGATAAATTTTTTTGTATTTTTTCCATGTTATTTGTATTATCTATGATATTTATCAACGTAGACCCACTTCCTGAAATAAAAAAACAGACACTATCTATTTCTCTGCAAATATTTCTAACTTTATCAAATTCATAGATTAATTTTTTTCTGTAGGGTTCATGAATTTTATCATCCATTGCTATTTTTAAAATAGACTTATCATAATTTTCAAAGGCCTTTAAAATCACTCCCAATCTGCTTGTGCTATATGTTACATCGCCAAAGGGCAATTCTTTTGGTAGTGCCTTTCTAGCATCTAGAGTACTTGTCTCAAAATTTGGAATCAATGCCATAAAATTAAATCTATCATCTATATTATACTGCATATAGTAAGATTTGTCACCTACTGTTATTGAAGAAGTAAGACCACCGAATATTGCTGGAGATACATTATCTGGATGTCCTTCCATCTCGGTGGATATGGTAAATATTGTCTCCAAATCTATTGGTGTCTCTGTAAGCAAATAAGCTCCTACCACTCCTCCTACAATACAAGCAGAACTACTTCCCAATCCTCTTGATATAGGTATATCTGAGTCTATATCAATTGCTATCCCATCAATTTTTTTATCCAAAATTTCCAAAGTCTTTTCAAATGCTTTATATACCAAGTTTTCTTTATTGCAAAATTTATCAGGACACCCTGACATTTTCACTCCACTTTCTAGTTTTTTAAAAGAAAAAGTAGAATAAATAGATAATGCCAATCCCAAGGTATCGAATCCAGGACCTAAATTGGCACTTGTCCCTGGTACTCTTACTTTTATCACTTTAATCCAACCCCTTTAAAGTTTTATTTGTGCAGATATATACTAATTATAATATTAACATTTTTAATATTCTATTTCAACCATTTTAAAGCTTTTAGCACATAATCTTTCATATTTTCTTTTTTAATAATATCATTATGTAGTTTTTTCTTTTCATTTAATTTTTCCAAATTTTGTGGAATTTTAACTTTGGTCTTATCATATAATTTTTTCATTATTAAAAATTCATCTTCCAAACCTTCCTTATAGTCAAAGGATTCAAATACATCTTTGGAAAACTTATAGGGAGAGGCAGTGGAAAGAATTATGTTTTTATAATTCCCAAGTTTTTCTCTGTCCCCTTCCAATAAATCAAACATTACTTTATATGCCACTGCTGTATGAGTATCCAATAGGTATCCATCTTTTTCATAAATTTTCTTAATGGTTTTTTTTGTATCATCATCACCAGCATATCCACTCAAAAATATTTCTTTTATCTTATCAAGAATACTATTCTCAACTTTGTATATGCCATTTTCTTTTAAATCAGACATTAACTTGCTGACATAATGATTATCACCCTCACTTACATAATAGAGCAATCTTTCTAGATTACTAGATATCAAAATATCCATAGATGGGGATATTGTCTCCAAGAATTCCCTTCTTTTATCATAAACCCCTGTAGAAATAAAATCATGTAGGATATTGTTACTATTGGAAGCACATACTAATCTATTGATAGGAAGTCCCAAAATCCTTGCATAATATCCAGCTAATATATTTCCAAAGTTGCCTGTTGGGACCACAAAATTTACCATTTCTCCCATTGGAATTTCTTTATTTTCTATCAATTGCATATATCCAGCAAAATAGTAGACTACTTGAGCTGCGAGCCTTCCTATGTTGATAGAATTGGCACTGGATAGTTGAAGATTCTCTTTCTTTGTTCGTTCTCTAAAATCATTATCGCCAAATAGGTTTTTTACACCACTTTGAGCATCGTCAAAATTCCCGTGAATGGCTACTACTTCAAGATTTTTCCCTTCTTGAGTGACCATTTGCATCTCTTGGACCTTACTTACTTCTCCGTAGGGATAAAATACCAATATTTTGATTCTTGGTACATCACTAAATCCATCCAATGCAGCTTTTCCTGTATCACCAGAAGTAGCAGTGAGAATTAGGATATCTTCCTTTATATCTGTCTTACTCAAAGTCTTAGACATCAGTTGAGGAAGCATCAAAAGTCCAAAATCCTTAAAAGCACTGGTAGGTCCATTGAACAACTCCAAAATATAGCTATCTTTCAATTTGACCAAAGGAGCAATTTTTCTGGAAGAAAATTTCCCTTCGTAAGCGTTATAGGCACACTCTTTTATTTCTTCATCCGTAAAATCCAGAAATACTCCCAAGACCTCTTGAACTATTTCAAAATAATCTTTATCTATCAATTTGTTTATATCCACAGATAAATCCTTTAGGTCTCTTATTACAAACAATCCACCATCTGAGCATAAACCTTGTAATACAGCCTCTGATGGACTCAGTTCAATATTCTTATTTCTTGTGCTTTCATATTTTGCATTATTTTTCACCATTTTTAAAAAATCTCCTTAAAAAAATTTGACTAATTTGTCTATCTTATGATACAATGTTTTTCATATAAACACAAGTGTTTTTTATAGAAATACTAAAATATTTTTTTTATACACTAGGAGGACTTATGAAGGTGGCAATATTGGGCTTTGGAACAGTAGGAAGCGGTGTTTATGATATAATTACAAAGGAAGCGTTTCCCTTTTATCATGATATCAAAATAGAAAAAATTCTTATTAGACCTAACAAAACCAAAACCCTACCTATCATGACTGATTTTATAGATGACATCATAAATGATAATGATATTAACCTTGTGATAGAATGTATTGGTGGTATTAATCCTGCACTTGAATACATTACTGCTGCTCTCAAAAATAAAAAAAGTGTTGTTACAGCTAACAAGGCTGTAATTGCCAACAATCTTGAGACCTTAGAAAATCTTGCAAGAGAAAATGGTGTGTTTCTATCATTTGAGGCCAGTACTGCAGGTGGTATTCCATGGCTTGCTTCCATAGAAAAAGCCCGTCGTGTAGATACAGTTTCTCATTTTTATGGGATATTAAATGGAACTACCAATTATATTCTAGATACAATGGACAATAATCAAGAGGAATTTTCAACAGCACTAGGAAAAGCTCAAGAATTAGGATATGCTGAGGCTGACTCAAGTGCCGATATTGATGGAATTGATGTAAAAAACAAAGTGGTTATTTCCAGTGCCATCGCCTTTAATTCCATCATTGATGTAAATAAAATTCTTGCCTTTGGAATTAGAAATATATCCAAAAATGATATTGATTATTTTAAAGAGAAAAACTTTTCCATCAAATTAATTGGAGAGGCACAAAAAATAGGAAATAAATATGAAGCACTTGTAATTCCCAATTTATTTCCTAGAGATTCCATAGAGGCCAATGTCAGGCGCAACCTAAATATTGTTACTTTGCAAGGTGATACTATAGGAGAATTAAAATTTTATGGACAAGGTGCTGGTAAATTGCCAACAGCCAATGCTGTAGTCCAAGATATCTTGGATATTCATACCGAAAAAGTTCAGCACACATTAAATACTGATGCCATAATTGAATATTGCGATTTTCTTCTTAAAAACAAATATTATCTGAGAATCAATCAAAAAATTCAAAATGATTTAATTGAAAATATTGAAGAATTTAATGGATTTTACTATCATTATACAAAGGATTTAACAATAAAAGAATTAATTCAATTGACTGATATCTTTAAGATGACGGACACGAATTTATTTGTAATTAAAGAAAGATAAAATTAATAAAGATAAGTTTAATAAATCACGAAATTAGGAGGTAATGGGATATATCCCTAGAAATAAATGTTAAAAATAGTGAAATTTGGTGGTTCCTCAGTGGCCAACAGTAACCAGTTTAAAAAAGTCAAAGATATTATTCTAAGCGATGAAAGTAGACAATTTGTGGTAATAAGTGCCTCTGGAAAAGGGCAAAATGCTGATAATAAAATTACGGATTTGCTCTTTTTATGCAGATCACACCTTGAGTACAATGTTTCATGTGATAGTATCTTCGATAAAATAGTAGAACGATTTGTCTCTATAAAAGAAAACTTGAACCTTACTTATGATATACAAAAAGAATTGGAAATTATTAGATCTCAACTGGACAAACTAATGGACACTCATTATTTAGTGAGTCGAGGAGAATATCTCACTGCTTTATTAATGGCTGAATATCTTGGATACCAATTTGTAGATGCCAAAGACATTATATTTTTTGATTATGATGGTTCCATTGATTATGAAAAGACAAAAAAAGCGTTTTACAATATTACCAAAAAAAATAAAAAATTGGTAATTCCGGGATTTTATGGCTCCCTCCCTGATGGAAGTATTAAAATTATGTCTCGCGGTGGTGGTGATGTCACTGGTTCAATTATCGCCAACATTATAGATGCAGATGTGTATGAAAATTGGACTGATGTCTCTGGGATTTTGACTGCTGATCCGAGAATTATTCCCAATCCAAAGCAAATAACAGCTATCACTTATAGCGAATTAAGAGAGCTTTCTTATATGGGAGCCAGTGTATTACATGAGGAAGCTATTTTCCCAGTAAAAGAAAAGAATATCCCAATACACATTCTAAATACTAATAGCCCTCAAGACAATGGTACTTATATCTTTGATACTTGCGATGACACCGATGAAAATGGTGCTATAACTGGAATTGCAGGAAAAAAAGATTTTACTATTGTTACAATTATGAAGAGTCATATGCAAGATAAGCTCCATACTATAAAAATTGTTTTGGATATCTTGGAAACATTTAAAGTTCCTGTGGAACATATTCCCACAGGAATAGATTCATTTTCTTTAATCATAGATTCTGTAAAGCTTAGACCTCATCTCCATGAGATTATATTGAAAATTAAAAAAGCTTGCGAAACCGATGACGTATCCATAGTGGATAAAATATCTCTAATTGCCACTGTGGGAAGAAACATGAAAAGAAGATCTGGCATCTCTGGCAGATTATTTAATGCACTAGGTAGAGAAAATATAAGTATATATGCAATTTCTCAGACCAGTGAAGAAATAAATATTATCGTTGGTGTCTCCAATGACCAATATGAAAAGACTATAAAAGCCATTTATAATGAGTTTGTTGTCTGAAAAAATAGAAAAGTCATAATTAAAATTTAAATAATTACTTTCCAAAATTAAATATTTATTTTCTTTTATTTAAAAACATGGTAAAATATAAGTATAATTTTATGTTTAGGAGTCATTTATAGTGTGGATTGTTTATTTTAAAGAGGGAAAATTTCTATTTTTGGCAGCAATATTTTTGTTTATGGTTAATTGTGATAGCTTGTATTCATCGCAAAAAAGTAACCTATCAAAGAAAAATTGGGCGACTAAATTGGAAATAGATGGGCTAGATAATTTATATAAGGTAACTGACAGTCTTTATCGTTCGGCACAGCCGAAGGCCATTGGAATTGAAAATATAGAGAAGCTTGGTGTAGGTACTATTATTTCTCTTAGGTCCAAGCAAAAAGATGAAAAGTTGTCCCCAAGCACAAATCTTAATCTAATCCATATTAAAATGAGAGCATGGAAGCCTGAATATGAGACAGCAGTGCTATTAATGAGAATTTTAGATCCCAACAATCCTAATTTGGATGGAAAACCAGTATTGGTTCATTGCTATCATGGTGCAGATAGGACTGGGTTTACCATTGCTCTTTACCGAATTGTCTATGAAAATTGGACACAAGAAGAAGCAATTGATGAAATGATAAATGGTGGTTATGGGTATCATAAAATCTGGAAGGATATAATCAAATTTTTGAAGGAATTAAATATTGATGAGTTTAAAAATGACGTACTGAATAATTAGCATTTTTTCTTTAAAAGTTTGCCTCTTAGAAACACTAAAAAGAAATATATAAGGTTTTCTATTTATGAATATTTTGCAGCACTGTACATTAAAAAAAAATTTTTAATTTTAATTTATATGATTTTCTTTATTCTATTAAAACGATATACTTTCATTGGAAAATTGCCTGTTCCAATTGAAAAAAATGAAAAATAATTTTTCTAATTATGTAATTTAAAAATTTGTTGAATATTTTGTAACAAAAAGTATTGACAAATGTGGAGTTATGTAATATAATTCTATTGCAGATTAATTGTTACTCATTTGACAAATTCGGACTTTCCTATGTCCTTAAATAGGGAGCTGTCAATTCGGACATGCCTTAGTCTTTAAATGGGGAGCTGTAAAATTCGGACCTACCCTCGTCCTAAAATGGGGGGCTGTAAAGTCAGGCACTAATAGGTGCCTTTTTTGATGGGGGAGAAAATGAAAAAATTAGGTTTTTATGAAATTAATCAAGACTACATAGATTATTTGAGATCCTTTGATAAAAGAATCCTCAAGTCTGATACTACTGGAAATAACAAATCACGTAAGTATATTGGAATCCTTTTGACTGTTGAAGACAAAAAATACTTGGCTCCTTTGGCATCTCCCAAAAAGTCTGATTATTTACCAAATGGAACAATCCGTAAGTCCATCATTCCCATAATACGAATCGTTTCTAAAAATGATAAAGGTGAGAATGAACTGAAAGGAAAAGTCAAGTTAAGTAGTATGATTCCTGTGGTTGATATGAGCCTTGTGAGAGAATATAAAATTGACTTTGAAAAGGACAAAAACTATAGACATGTCATTGAAAAAGAAATGGATTTTATTAGTAGCAACAAAAAGCTCATTTTGAATTATGCCAAGATACTTTATGGTCAAAAAATTAAAAATTTAGATATTGGGTACATAGAAAATGTAGTAGATTTCAAATTGTTAGAAGAAAAAGCTGCTGAATATTGCACAAAAAAATTACAAAATAAGTTTTAGTTTTGAAAGTATATTAGAGATTTCATCTATTTGTTTAATTATTGTTTGATTTTACAAATTTTGATTAATCTAAGATTTTTATTAATCAAGATCAAAGGAGTTCTCTTTGAAATTCATAAAAACTATATTTAAACTATCTTTTTTAATTTTTCTTATTCCTATATTAATAAATATATATGTTATTTTGTTTACCAACAAGTATATTTACAAAAATGAGGCTAATCTTCCAAAGACATATACTGGGATAGTGCTAGGAGCTTATGTTTGGAATAATAATCGTCCTTCTTATGTCCTGCGTGCTCGCTTAAATGGAGCTATAAGATTATACAATGCTCAAAAGATAGATAAATTTTTACTCTCTGGAGATAATGGTCAAAAAGATTATGATGAAGTAAATGTGATGAAAAATTATCTCCTTGATAATGGTATTCCTGAGGATGTTATATTTTTGGACCACGCTGGTTTTGATACATATAGCACTATGGTGAGAGCCAACAAAATCTTTGAAGTTACGGATGTTATTGTCATCACTCAAGATTTTCATATTAATAGAGCTGTTTATCTGGCAAGAAAAAATGGAATTGAAGCCTATGGATATTCTATTGCAAGTACCACTCCCCATCAAATATATATACAAAGTTGGTTAAGGGACAAACTTGCTACCATAAAGGCCTTTTCCAATGTCCTTACCAAAAGAACTCCAAAATATCTTGGTGATAAAATTCCAATTACTGGAGATAATAAAAAAAGTTGGGATTAAAAACCACAACAATTAAAAATTTAAATATAAAAACTTAGGTAATAATTAAACAAGGGTTGTGAGTAATCACAATCCTTATTTGACTATACTCATTCCATTTCTGATCATGCTTTTTAAATCTTTTGAACGGGCCAATCCCATTTGACCAATCATATCCCCAGTTGGATATGCAAAGGATGTGATTTGTGACCCCAATAATAGCACTGTTGACCATACAGCCATAGGTAATACTATGTCTGCAACTATATTTCTGAATACATCATTTATTACTACAGATTGTGCCACAGCTGCTCCAGATACTCCAAATATACCAAATAAAGTACTTATCACTATAAATCCAATATCTCCACTCACATCAATTAGAGGTCTCAATAAATCTGCTAGAGTATCAAAAGCCCCTGTCATTGTGATTACTGGTGAAACAAAGGGAAAAACTTTTTAAAGTTTTTCCCTTTGTTCTTTTTGGTCACGCTTCTAACGTGTATGAATCCGTCTCTTAATCTTAAAAAGTGGCTTTTCTGATCCTGGTTTATTCTTGATAAAATGCTCCTTGGATTTTGTTGTATGCTTCACCGTCGCATTCAATAACACTCTTTTCACCATTTTTCCAAGTGATTTCCACACGAAACATAGCCACGGCCACCATTTTGGGTTCTAATTTATGTATAATTAAAAAAGGAGCAGTATATACAGCTGTAACAACCACAAGAGGCAATAAAAATTCGGGTGAAATAAGAACAAACACTCCCACAAGTAAAACCCTAATAACCCAATTAAATTTTGCTTCAGATGTAGAGGAAACAGATACAGATTTCTCAGGATCACGATATACTAAGTTTACAGAAATTGCAGTTGTTTTATCTATATTCATAAGGTGTCTATAGCATATATATAAAAGTGCCTTTCTCATTACTGCCAACTTCGCGCTCCTCATACTTCCCCTCTATAACTTTACCTTTTGACATTCCTATTTCCCCCTTCTAATCTTATTTTAATATTTCCTTGCTAAAAATTTAATTTTTCCAATAACTTTTATATCCTTCAATCCCACATTTTCAAATATTTGATCTTCATAATCAGGATTGGCTGCTTTCCAATTTATTTACAGGGAATTACCACAGTGATTCCTGCTATTGCTCCTAGTCAATTTTTTTTATTTTTGAAATCTGTTATTGTCATGAACCGAAGGAAATTAATAGAGTCGTCGGGGCGGACCCTCGTTATGAATAACCATGAACACAACAATAATGATAAGAACTACCAAAACTATCCCCGCTACAAGTGCACTGTCAGATTAGTATACAAGGCATAGACTGAAAAATAGAAAAACTATAAGTACCATTGTCATAACCCTCTCCCTTAAAATTTATTATTTTAAATAATACTCCACAACTTCAATCAATTTCCTGACATCAAGAAAATGTTAGTTGTACCATTTTGAAGCCAGAGGTAGTTCCCAGCCATAAATCCCCGCCAGCACAACATATGTAATAATGATTATAATAATTACCAGTTGTACATATATGTTGTCTCTACCATATATGTTCGTAAGCACTAAAGTTAAAAGCAACAACAAAATCATAAATACCATGTATATATTTTTATCCTTCAAAATTTATTTTAATTTATTAATTTGCTCTATTATTTCTAAATCTTTTTCAGATTCCACTTCATAATTTTTATTTTAAAACATGTATTATGCAAAACCTCAAAAGAAAAATTCCAAATAGTGAATTATTAAAGGAATAAAGAGAGCACCAATAGTATTATAGCAACTAAAAGAAAAGCTGAACCATGTTTTTCTATGGAGCATTTATTGGGTGAATTGGGATTATAAAAAACCACAATACTCTCTCCAATACGTTTTTTGGATGTCCGACCACTATCTATAGCTCTACAATGGATGATATTACCGTTATGCTCAATGGCAATAGTATATCCCTTCCAAAAACTGCAATCAATAATTTCCCCCTCGCATAAAACCCCCTGTCTTATTATAGATTTTCTTATTAAAAAATATCCAAAATAAATGATTAAAAAAATATTGGTTATCATTTTTACCCTCCTAAAATTTAATAATCTCTCTAAATTTATAATGCCTATATTTTGGAATTTCTTTTTTTATTTAATATACTATCAAAAGAAAAACTCCAAATATTCAATTAAAAAAGGAATAAAGACGCCACCAACAGTGCTATATAACAGAAAAGCAAACCTGAACCATGTTGTTCTATGGAACATTTATTAGGGAGATTAGGATTATAAAAAACCACAATACTTGCACCAATCTGTTTTTTAGATTCTCGACTGCCATCTATAGCTCTACAATGTATGAACTCATCATTATATTCAATGGCAATAAGACATCCCTTCAAAAAACTGTAATCAATAATTTCCCCTTCACACAAAACCCCCTGTCTTATTATAGACTTTCTTAATAAAACATATCCAAAATAAAGGATAAAAAAAACTCTGGTTATCATCTTTATACCTCCTCAAATTTTTATATAATTAATTTTCCTCTTCCTTTGATAGATAAGAATCATAAGAAGTTTGGTACTCTTCATAGGACATTAGTTTAAATTTCTGATATAGGAATCCACTTAATAGTGTAAGAATTGCTACAAAGAAAATGTCCAGAAAAATAGAAGATGTTATCATATCATCTACTACACCAAATATTTTATTTATTACAAAATTACTAATAAGCCATGCAATAAACCATTTTGCTTTGTACCATTTGTCATAGAAAAAATACCCTAGTATAGGTGTAAAAACAATCACAAGAAGAACTAACAAGATGTTTAAAATTACAGATAAATCATCAATCTGAGAAATACTTTCAGCGATCAACATAATTATTATATTCATAATAATTATAAATATGAATATAAATTTATCTATTTTTTTGCTTTTCTGTTTTTCATAAGTTTCCACAAAGTTTGCAATTCTCTCAAGCATCATGGGACTCAAAGCCATAGTTAACCTCCATAAAATTTAATAGTCTCATAATTTTCCACAACATTGAGATTTAGAAAAAAATTTCACTATCCCATTATATCATTTTGACATTATTTTGTCGATTTATTTTTCTAATGATAAGTACAAAAGCTGCATATTAATTTGAATTCATCAAAACTAAATTCAAATTAGCATCTATAATAATTATAAAAAAACCCTCGCCAACAAAACGAGGGTTTAAACTAATTTTTTATAATTTAATTAGTTAATATTTTTATATTTGTAGAAACAATAAGATCTGCACCTGTATTAGCTTTAATATCTTCTATTGATGAATATGGACTCACTTCTACTAGCACCAATCCATCAGGAGTCACTTCTATCACACATTTTTCAGTGATTATTTTATTCACTTGCTTAGCTGCTGTTAGTGGAAGTGTACATTTTGTCAGTATCTTGTGAGCACTATTTGCTGTATGCTCCATGGCAACTATTACTTCCTTGGCTCCAACCACTAAGTCCATCGCTCCCCCCATTCCAGGGACCATCTTACCAGGTACCATCCAATTGGCAAGATTTCCCTCTGCATCTACTTCTAGAGCACCAAGAACTGTTGCATTAACATGACCCCCTCTTATTATACCAAAAGATGTTGCAGAATCAAAAAATTGTGCTCCAGGTAATACTGTGACAAATCCCCCTCCTGCATTTACTATATCTTTGTCCTCTTCCCCTTTGGCAGGGGCTCCCCCTACGCCTATAATTCCATTTTCAGATTGAAAGATCACTTCTATTTCCTCTGAAACATAATTGGCTACTAAAGTAGGAAGTCCAATTCCCAAATTTACCACATAATCATCTTTAAATTCAGAAGCAACCCTTTTAGCAATATATTCTCTTACTATATTTTTATCCCGTTCCATTTTATAATCACTCTCCCTTTCTATTTGTCTTCCACAATATAATCAACAAATATTTTTGATGTCATCACATGATCAGGGTCTATTTCACCAGTTTTCACCAATTTTTCTGCCAACACAATTACAGTATCAGCTCCTGTGGCCATTATTGGATTGAAGTTTTTGGTTGCCTTTGCATATACTACATTTCCTGATTCATCCACTACTGAACCATTTAATAAAGCAACATCTCCCTTCAATGGCTTTTCTAATATAAATTTTTTACCATCTACAGTTATTATATCTTTCCCATTTTCTACTATTGTACCAATTCCTGTAGGAGTCAATATTCCTCCTAATCCAAACCCAGCAGCTCTGATTCTTTCAGCTAGAGTACCTTGAGGTACTAGTTCAACTTCTATTTCACCAGAATTCATTTTTTTACCAGTTTCAGGATTTGTCCCAATATGGGATGCTATTACTTTTTTTACTTGGTTATTAACCACTAATTTTCCTATGCCTCTATCTGGATATCCGCTATCGTTTCCAACTATAGTCAAATTTTTTATCCCTTTAGCTACCAAAGCATCTATTATTCGTTCTGGAGTCCCTACTCCCAAGAATCCACCAATTAGGACTGTCATCCCATCTTTTACATGAGACAAAGCTTCATCCATTGTTACAACTTTACTTTTCATTGTTCCTCCTGATATTGTTTGTTTAAATAAAATAGGTCAAATTACTATGCATCATTGAAGTATTAGTAAAATTGAAGTATCAGTAAAATTTTTATATTTAGAATATTAAAAATCCAGCTGAGATAATTACACCAGAAAATAGCACAACAACAAGGCAATATCCCATGATGTCTTTTGCACTCAATCCTGCTATTCCAAGAGCTGGTAATGCCCAAAATGGTTGTACAAGATTTGTCCAAGCATCTCCCCAAGCAATGGCCATGGCAGATTTTGCAGGGTCAATTCCTAATTCTAATCCAGCAGGCATTATTATAGGAGCTTGTACTGCCCATTGACCTCCACCAGAAGGTACAAAGAAATTAACAAGACCGGCACTTAAGAATGAAAGTACTGGAAAAGTTGCTTCGTTAGATATATTTATAAAGAAATTAGACATTAGAATAGCAAGTGAAGATCCTTCTGGACTCACACCAGTCATAATCCCCATAATTCCTGCATAAAATGGAAACTGTAATAAAATTCCTGCAGCACCCTTTGTTGCTTCTGCAAAGGCATTAAGGTATTTTCTAGGAGTGCCATGTAAGATTATTCCAGTGAATAGAAAAATAAAGTTAACTAAGTTAAGGCTTAAATTAAACCCGCTGGTAATAAAGAAATTAATAATATATGTCCATCCCATTATTCCTAACAAAATAGAAACTACTGTACTATTTTCTAATCTTTCTGCAGGGGTCATATCTTTTTTATCTTTTGGCTCTTCTTCCTCAGGTTCTATTAAAAGTTCTGGATCAACCACAACAACTTCATTTTCACTAGGATACATTGCACTATTAACAATAGGTAACATAATGATAAGTGAGACCAAAATGAAAATATTCATTGGAGAAAGAATAGTAGCGCTTGTAGGAATATTTGCTGTTACTGCTCCAGCAGTCTGTCTTCCCAAATTTTCTACTGTATCACTGGCCAACTGCAATGGAATAGAACCAGAAAACCCGCCATGCCACACCAAAAATCCACTATAGGCAGAGGCAATAAGTAATCTATAATCAACTCCCTTTAATTTTTTTGCGATTTCCTTGGAAAGGATAGCACCTATTACTAATCCAAATCCCCAATTAAGAGCACAAGCCAGAGCAGAAACCAAGCTTACTACCACTATAGCTTGTTTTCCAGAAGTTAATGAAGATGCAATCTTTGATAATAAAGATTTGAAAAATTTAGAACTGGCCATGCTATGTCCTAGCACTAGTACCAGTGCCATTTGCATAGAAAAAGCCAGAAGTGACCAAAATCCATTTGTCCAATGACCAATAATTCTCATAGGTGATTGTCTAGTAAAAATTAATGTTCCTAAAAAAACCAAAAAAGTCAATCCAGCACAGAAAATATAGGGATCTGGCAAATACTTTTGCATAAGTGAAACACTTAGAGAAGTAAATTTTTTGAACACTCCTTGATTTGAATTTTGATTTGTCATTAATTTCCTCCTAAAATCATATTTTTCGATAATTTAATTATAACTCAAAAAAATGCTAAATGCAATTTTTTTTATCATAAATCATTATAATAGGTCATCTCACAGTATAATATGCTATAAAAAAAGATAACTCCAACCAAAACAATGGAGTCATCTTTTATTTGTATTAGACTAAAGAATTAATGGTAATACATATAATCCAATGGAAGTGATTATAGTCCAGAAGGCCCATATAAACGCCATAAATCCCCATACATCCTTAAGTTTCATTCCTACCACTGATAAAGCTGGTATAACATATAAAGGTTGCAATAAGTTAGTAGCTTCATCTCCATAAACAAAAGCATTTATAACATGCAACATATTTCCTTCCAATTGTAGAGTTGCATCTACTAGTAAAGGTCCTTGCACTATCCATTGTCCCCCTTGAGATGGAATAAACAGATTTACTATGGACGCAGAAATATAAGACCATAAAGGCATACTATGTGCATTGGCAATTCTCATCATTCCACCAACTATGACTTCCCCTAATCCAGAGCTTGTGATTATGCCCGCTATTCCACCATAAAATGGAAATTGTATCACGATTTCTGTGGTTAGTGGCATATTTTCTTTGTAAGCATCTACAAATTTTCTAGGCGAATTGTATAAGAAGCAATTTAGAGTTATAAATAAAAATATTATGAAGTTAACACTCAAGGCTCCTAAAAATCCTCTTTCCCAGAAAGTTTTTGCAAGAATAATAATCCCAGATATTCCTATTAGATACATTATGATTCTACTACCATTTAATTTATCAGCTACAGTTACTTTTTCTTCGTCATCTTTTGTTGCTTCTTCATCATCCAATGCTGTTTTAAATTCTACTATTTCATCCTTTGGTGGAGCAGTGAGAATACTTAAAATTACTGTAAATATTGCAAGTATAAAAAATAATACTGTGTTTACAGGGTTATATACAGTATCTGCTTGAGTAAGAATGCCTATTTTATCCTCAAGAAAATGCCCTTGAGTGGCAAGTAAGGCGTACACAGATGCACTTGGTCCCAAGCATTGACCCAATATCATAGTTGAATAACCAGCAGCAATCATCATAGGAAAATGTAAGCCTTTAATTTGTTTTGATAATTGCATCGCCAAAATAGGAGTAACCACTGTACAAAATGCCCAGTTTACAAAACTTGATGCATATCCAAATCCCATCAAAAGAATCATTGCACCAGCAGGGGTTTTAGGGATGCTTGCAATTATTTTTAAAACCTTTTTTGCTTGGTGTGATTTAGCACACACAGCACAAGTTACAACCATAAATGCCATTTGAAATGCAAAGGTCATTTGAGTCCAAAGTCCATTGTACCAATGCATAACCATGTCTATTGGTCCAGTTTTGGTTAGTAAAAGACCTAACACGAATACTATAAATGTTAATATAAGACAAAATACAAAAGAATCTGGTATTAATTTATCAGCAGCAAATTGAAATTTTTTGCTCAGTCGCCATAAAGCTGAACCATTACTACTATTTGTTGTATTTTCCATTAATTCCCTCCTTAAAATTTTATTCAATATAAGATTTTGATGTTTTCAATTGAATCAGAAGCTTTTTATTAAATTTATTTTTAATTTCATTTATTTTTTCTTTAGGATATTCAAAAAATCCTTCACCTGTTTTCATGCCTAACTTGTGTTCTGCTACTTTTTGTCTTAGTAATGGATTTGCATCTTTTCTATTGTCCATTACACTCAAAAGATTATCTCCAACAACGCACCATATATCAAGCCCACCAATATCTGCTATTTCCAACTGGCCTGATGTAGCATATCTAAAAGCAGGGCCGAACTTTAGTGCTTTGTCAATATTTTCTGGAGTAGCCACTCCCATTTCTATCAAAGAAAAAACCTCTCTGGCAATAGCCTGCTGGATACGATTAGCAACTAATCCAGGAATATCTTTTAATATTTTCACAGTTTGCTTTCCAGCTTTAATATATAAATCTTCTACCTCTTTATATATACTCTCAGACATATTTCCAAAGAAAGATAGTTCAGCTATTGGCATGAGATGTGCTGGATTGTACCAGTGGCATACCATTGAAAGAGCTTTTCTATCCTCGCTTATAAATTTTATTATCTCATCAAAACTTAGACTAGATGTGTTGGTAGCAAGAATAGTGTGACTTGGACAATATTCATCTAAATTTTTAAATAAATCTTGTTTTAAACTTATTTGTTCAGGTATAGCTTCTATTACATAATCAGCACTAATTACCGAATCTTTCAAATCGCTGAACAATAAAATATTATCCAAAGTTTTATTAATATCTTCTTTGCTTATAAAGTCATTTTCTGCCATAAAGACTAATTCATCTTCTATAATCCTTTTAGCATTATTGCGAATATCATCACTATACTCATAAAGACTGACTTTATATCCTGATAAGGCAAAAACTTCCGCTATTCCATGACCCATTGTCCCTGCACCAATTACAGAAATATTTTTTATCATAATAATCTTCAACTCCTATTTTTTAAGACTTAATATTTCTCTTGCTTCATCTGGAGTTGCTACTTGGTTCATAGAATCTTTTATCAATCTAGCAGCTCTCTCTATCAATTGTGCATTTGAAGTGGCTAATTCCCCTACATCATAGTAAACATTATCTTCCATTCCAACTCGTACATGGCCTCCCATTGCAATTGCAGTCATCATAATCGGAATATGACCTTTACCTATTCCTAATGCTGACCATGTACTACCATCTGGAATCAAACTTTTTAGGTAAACCAAATTTTCCACTGTAGCAGCTGCTCCTCCAGCTGCCCCCAATACAAATTGGTAATGTAACGGATTTTTTAGAATTCCCTTTTTGAGATAATATAGTGAATTGTATACCATTCCACCATCAAATATCTCTATTTCAGGCTTGACATTATTTTCTTGCATGGTTATTCCCAGTTCTTCTAAAAATTTTGGATGATTTATAAACAGGCTATTATGCATCCAATTCATAGAACCGCAGTCATAGGATGCGAGCTCTGGCTTTAATAACTTTAGATGTGCCTGTCTAGTTTCGTCTGTTGCATTCAAATCCCCAGAGGTAGTGAGATTAATAATGATATCACACTTCTCTTTAATCAAAGCAACCGTTTCTTGAAATTTACTTATGGCCATAGTTCCCTTTCCCTCATCATCCCGCATATGTAAGTGAGCTATGGAAGCTCCGACTTTATATGCTTCATAGACATCGTGTGCTATTTCTGCTGGTGTAAGTGGGACATTAGGATTGTCTTTCTTTGATGGCCAAGCTCCTGTTGGTGCCACTGTAATGATAATTTTGCTCATAATTTTAACCTCCCTAAAAATTTTGACTGTTTCACTATGGATTTTTATATAGCAAATTTTATACCAATATTAAAATCTAATAGTTACTAAGGATAAAAACAGTTTTTCAAATTTTGTTGTTCTATTCTAGATGATTTTTTTCATCTTTAAGACAAAAAGGTGTGAACTGATCTAGGAATTAAAGATATAAAAAAGAATACATTTGATGAAATATTTCATCAAATGTATTCCGAAATTCATCACTTATATTATTAGCCTGATTTTTTGGGAGACTGGCAAAAAACCAAACTAAAATTTTCCTAAAATTAAAAGAAAAGTGCAAATGTTCATAACTTTCTCACTATATTCTATTTTTTTAACTCAGAAAGCACAATTCCTAAAGACTTACATTTTTTTACAACTGTAGATTGCTCTATTCCCAAATGCTTGGCAGCCTTTCTGGTGGAACCAAAAGTCTCAAGTGCACCAGTTATAATTCTTTTTTCCAATGAAGACACAGCAGTTTTCAAATTGTAATCTGATAAGTCCGCCAAAAACTCATCAAAACTAGAAAGGGACATCACATCTCGGATGTGAATTTTTCCAGTTGTATTAATAACAACTATTCTCTCAATGTAATTTTCCAACTCTCTTATATTACCTGGCCATGGATAATTAATTAAAATTTCCATAGCCTTTTTTTCAATGGTAATCTCTTTATTATATTTTCTACAAAAAGAACTCAAAAATTCATAAATAAGTGGAGGAATATCGTCCTTTCGCTTTCTTATGGGTTCTATCTCAAGGGGGACTACATTTAGTCTATAATATAAATCTTCTCTAAACTTACCAGTTCGTATTTGATCTTTTAAGTTTTGGTTAGTGGAGGCAATAATACGTAAATTTAATTTTATAGAATTTGTACTGCCAAGTCTGGTTATTTCTTTGTGTTGCAATACACGAAGAAGCTTTGTCTGAAGCTTTAATGGCATATCTCCAATTTCATCCAATAGTATGGTTCCTTCATTGGCCAATTCGAACATTCCTACTTTACCACTTTTCTTGGAGTCAGTGAAAGCTCCACCTACATAACCAAATAGCTCTGATTCCAGAAGTTCTCCAGGAATAGCAGCACAATTTACCTTTATGAAGGGTCTGTCTCGCCTATCACTTCTGTGGACAATTTCATCGGCAACTAGCTCTTTTCCAGTCCCTGATTCGCCAGTAATTAGTACCGTCACATCTGTAGGAGCAATTGTATCTATCAATGAAAAAATTGATTTCATTTTTTCACTGTGACAAATAATACGTTTTTTGGATATTTGTTGACTTCTCAAAAAACGAATTTCTTCTCCCACTTTTTTATTAGCTCTTCTTAAAATGTCCAATTCTTCTTCTAAATTTTTCAACTCAGTAAAATCTCTATTATTAATTACTACTAGATCAACATTACCATTTTTATCAAAAATAGGACTTCCAGTTACCAGAACATCCTTATTAAGTCTGACTATTCTTCCAATACTATTAATTGTTTTCTTTTCTCTTATGACATCCAATGTCACAGCTCCCTTATAGAGATCCCCCTTATCCATTATATCCTTTACATTTTTCCCAATTATTTCTTCCTTGGTGATACCAGTGACTCTAGTATAGGCATCGTTGATAAAAAGAGTTTTTCCTGCACCATCAGAAATATAAATTCCATCAAATAAATGATTGGCTACTTCTTTAAAATCAAAATAATTATTTACAAAATAGTCCAATTTATCTTCTAAGTTTTGATAGTCAACATTATTATGAATAATTTTTTTCATTTCTTTCTGAATTTCTTCCAAAATATCTTTATCTTTCATTAGATTACCTCTTTTGGGCAAATTAAAAAAACATTTTTTTTATTAAATTCCTTTTTATTAAATTGCTATGATTACATATTACTATATTACTTCAATTTTGTCCATGTCATATAATCACAAAAATTTATTGTATTTTATAAATTTTTTTATAATTTTATAAGTACAAGTTATTATCGAATCATCATAAAACGCCCTCTCCAGCGAAGGAGAGGGTGTGGTATTATTAGTTTATTTATAATTTTCTATTAATCTAAAAAATATTTTTGTTTTTTTTAATTAAATTCTAATAATAGAGAAATCCACCTATTATTCCACACCCTATCATTATATGTATGGGTTTTGCTTTCCATATCCTCATAATAATCAAACCCACTACAAACAAAATTGCTCCAATGTAGTTAATAGATGCAAACCCAGCTTTAAGCTTATCAAATACTCCTCCACTGATAACTCCAAGAGAATTCTCTCCCCATAGAGTTAGTCCTAGTATGCTTAACCCTGCTGAGGCTATCATTGCAACCACAGCTGGTCTTAATCCTGCCAATATACCTTGAATGGTAGATAGTGTTTTATATTTTTCAAATATATAGGCCAAAATTCCCATTATTATACAAGAGGGAGTAACAAATCCCAAAGTTGCTATTAACGCTCCAGGAAACCCTGCAATACGTGTCCCTACGAAAGTTGCCGAATTAATTGCAATGGGACCTGGGGTCATTTGAGAAATTGTAATTAAATCAGTAAATTCTCCAATGGTCAGCCAATTGTTATAATTGACTACTTGATTTTCTATAAGTGGAAGAGATGCCATTCCACCCCCTATCGTGAATAACCCAACTTGGAAGAAACTCCAAAATAATCTTAGATATATCATTTATTATCACCTGACTTTTTATTTGTCATTACCCTTAAAAAACCAATTAATCCACAAAACAAAATTGTATAGACTACATTTATCCTCAAAAAGAAAGTAACAACAAAGGCCCCTATCATTATAATCATAGAAAATAAACTTCTCTCCTTTACAATATTGCTTCCCAAGTTAATTACTACATCTGCTATCATTGCTGATACTCCTGCTTGCATTCCCTGTAATACAGCTTGAATTACTCTATTGGTCTTAAAGGCAGTATAAAAAAAAGAAACAATAGTCAAAATTATCAGTGGTGGAAGTGCTGAACCCAAAATTGTGATAAATGCTCCCTTGACTCCTGCAATCTTATATCCTATCAAAAAAGATGAGTTAATAGCAATGGCACCTGGAGATGATTGAGCTATTGCTATCAGGTTCAATATCTCTTCTTCTTCTATCCATTTTAGATCTTCCACAAATTTTTTCTTCATAAGAGGAACTATTACATATCCACCGCCAAAAGTAAAGGCACTTAACGTGAAAGTTGATAAAAACAATGTTAAATATACATTTTTTCCTTTCTCTATTTCTCTTTTTTTTAATTCTTCTTTAGCATATTCTTTTTCTAGTTTTGTTTTTTCCATTTTTACTCCTAAATTTTAGTAGTTATTTTCTTCATAATTCTTTTTTCCAAAGGAAAACATCCCAAAAGTTTTCTTAGGAAATAATAACAGAACATCTTTGACCACTATTGGTATCAAAATCATTGACTCTTTGAAGGCCTCTATTCTAATGCTTGTCTTAGTTTTTATGCTGGCATCAGAAAATAAAAATTTTCTAGTGACTATTCCAATTCTTATAGTCAAAAGTGCATTGCTTATCCCTTGAAAGAAAGAATTGGTGACTGTACTTACAAATGGTAGACTTTTGATGAGCGAAGTGGTCGAAGAGGGTAAAATTTCAGTTATATCCATATTCTCTAACCCTTCGGCTATTAGAGCTGTACCAAAAACATTCACTGATAATCTTCCTAATCTGGAATAACTAGGTCTAAATCCACACTTTTTGACTATCTCACTTATCATTTTCAGATTGACTCCCAGTACTGCCAGCATATCCAATCTTCCATTTTGACTTATGGCTGTACTTAACATTACTGTTTTTGCATTTTTCAATATTATTTTATTTATACTTTTTTTCATCGAATCATTAAAAATCTGTGTAAGCTTTTCATGGATTACTTTTGGAGAATCTTCAGAAAGGTTTATTTTATTTTTTTCTTCCTCTGGAATTTCTGGATCATTCATCAAATTTTGGGCTACTTTTTTGTATATTTTGTAATTTCCTTTATTTTTGTCCAAAACTGTCTGAATGGAAAAGGTAGGTGCAAAGATAATTTCCCACAAAGGTCTTAAAAATAAAAAATAAAACAAAATAAATGATAGAACATAAAAAAAATATGATAAATAAATATTCAATTGTCTCAATTTATCCCCAACGGATATTACTGTGGATAATATTATCAAAGAAAAGAAGACAAAAACCCCTATTCCAATTAATATAAAAAATTTTTTGGTGGAACTTTTTTCTTTTTTTTCCTTTTTCAAAGTCATTATAATCACCTTTCTTCATATTATATCATATTTTTCCAAATTTTACATCTAAAATATTATATATAAGCATTACAAAAGACCTTAACACTGAGTTAAGGTCTTTTTTCCTGAGTTATTTAATTATCCAATTTTTTCTGTTGAAAAATCCATATTTGCAAGTCTCACATATTGTCTCCATCTTCTTTGAGCTTCAAATTTATTTCTATCAAATAATTCTTTAGCCTCTACTGGAGAAGTTGCCGCCAAGGCAGCATATCTAGTCTCACCCATTAGATAATCATTGTATTTATCCCATATAGGTTCTTTAGAATCCAATTGTAATGGATTTTTTCCTTCCACTTCAAGTAATGGATTATATCTAAAAATAGGCCAGTATCCACATTCTGTGGCAATTTTCATTTCATTTTGAGATTTGTTCATTCCTTTTCTGATACCATGGTTGATACATGGAGAATAAGCTATTATCAAAGAAGGTCCTGGATAAGCCTCAGCCTCTTTCACTGCCTTTAGATATTGTTGTTGGCTGGCACCCATAGATACTTGAGCTACATAGATATGTCCATAAGACATTGCAATTGCAGCCATATCTTTTTTCTTCACCGGTTTTCCTGCTGCAGCAAATTTTGCTATTGCTCCAGTTGGAGTGGCTTTTGATGCCTGTCCTCCTGTATTTGAATAAACCTCTGTATCCATTATTATTATGTTTATATCTTCTTTAGATGCCAATACATGGTCAACTCCACCATAACCTATATCGTATCCCCAACCGTCTCCACCAATAATCCATTGAGATTTTTTGATGAAGTATTGTTTTAAGCCCATTAACTCTTGACAAACTGGACAATTAGGGTCAGTTAATTTTTCAAATAATTTTTCACTTACTTCTTGAGATTTAGCTGCAAATCCTCTGTTAGCTATCCATTCTTTAAACAACTCTGCAACTTCAGCAGGTGCCTTATCCATGTTAGTTTCCATAATACTTTGAATTCTATCTCTCATTGTTTCCACAGCTACATGCATTCCGAATCCAAATTCAGCATTATCCTCAAACAATGAAGATGCCCATGAAGGACCTTTTCCTTCTTTGTTTTTAGTATAAGGAGTAGCAGGTGCTGATCCACTATATATAGAAGAGCATCCAGTAGCATTGGCAATCATCATTCTATCTCCGTATAGTTGAGTGATTAATTTTAGATAAGGTGTTTCTCCACATCCCGGACATGCCCCATGGAACTCAAACAATGGTTGTGCAAACTGAGAACCTTTTACTGTATCTTTACTCATTAAGTTATCTCTATATTCTGCATTATTAAATAAGTAATTGGCATTTGCCCCTTCGCCCTTATCAACTGAATGGGCAATTGGTTCCATAACTAAAGCCTTTTCTTTAGCTGGACAAACATCTGCACAAGATCCACATCCTACACAATCAAGAGGAGATACTTGCATTATATATTTATACTCACCCAAATCCTTTCCGATAGCTTTTATTGTAGTCAGTTCATTTGGTGAATTCTTTATTTCATTTTCTGTCAACAAGAAAGGTCTCAATACTGCATGAGGACACACATAAGAACATTGATTACATTGGATACAGTTTTCAGATTTCCAGATAGGTACATCCACTGCAACCCCTCTTTTTTCATAAGCTGAAGTTCCATTTTCAAAAGTTCCATCTTCATATCCATTAAATGCAGATACAGGTAAATCATTTCCTTTCATTGCATTAACTGGTACTACTATTCTATTTACAAATTGCTCTGTAGCCCCAGCTGCTGAGCATCCACTGCATCCAGAAGCACATCCTGTACTTGAAGTTGTGGCTACACCTTCATCTGGTAAATCTGCCCAAGCAGGATCTACTGGTACTTCAATTAACCCTTCTGCTCCTTTATCTATAGCAGCATAGTTTAATTCCACTATTTCCATACCTTTTCTTTCATAAGCTTTCTTAGCATATTCTTTCATATATTTTTGTGCATCTTCAAATGGAATTATATGAGCAAGCTTGAAGAAGGCTGCTTGCATTATAGTATTTGTTCTTTGCCCAAGACCAATATCATGAGCTAGCAATGTTGCATCTATAATATAGAATTTTGCTTGATTTTTTGCCAAATCCTTTTTCACTTTATTAGGAATATGTGCTATTGCCTCTTCCACAGACCAGATACAATTTAGTAAAAATCTTCCACCCTTTCTAATTCCAGAAGTCATATCATATTTTTCCAAATAAGATGGCATAGAACATGCTACAAAATGCGGTTTAGTTACAAGATAACTAGATTTTATAGGATTTTTACCAAATCTCAAGTGAGATCTGGTTACTCCGCCTGATTTTTTAGAGTCATAGGCAAAATATGCCTGTGCATATAAGTTTGTTTTATCTCCTAATATTTTGATGGAGTTTTTGTTGGCACCAACAGTTCCATCTGCTCCCAACCCGTAGAATAGGCACTCTGTAACCCCTTCTATATCCAATGTTAAATGTTCTTTTATGTCTATACTTGTAAATGTTACATCATCTACAATTCCTACTGTAAATTTATCTTTTGATTCGCTCAATATTAGATTTTCATATACTGCCTTTATATCAGTAGGACCAACATCTTTGGAAGACAATCCATATCTTCCGCCTATTATAATAGGTGCGTTATCCTTACCATAGAATAATGTTTTTATGTCTTGTAAAAGAGGTTCACCTAATGTTCCAGGTTCTTTAGTTCTGTCCAATACTACAATTTTTTTGACAGTACTTGGAAATACATCAAAGAAATATTTTTCAGAAAATGGTCTAAACAAATGTACAGAAATAACTCCAACTTTTGCTCCATTTTCGTTTAAATACTCCACTGTTTCTTCTATTATAGGACATACAGATCCCATTGCAACTATCAGATGCTCTGCATCTGCCGCTCCATAGTAATTAAATGGTTTGTATATTCTTCCTGTTTCTTTTGATATTTCAGCCATATAATCAGCAACTGCATCAGGCACTGCATCATAAAATTTATTTTGAGCTTCTCTAGCTTGAAAATAAATATCGTCATTTTGTGCAGTTCCTCTAGTTACAGGATGTTCAGGATTTAGTGCTCTATCTCGAAATTCTTGCACTGCCTTCATATCCAAAAGGCTTTTTAAGAATTCATAATCCATTACTTCTACTTTTTGTATTTCGTGGGATGTTCTAAACCCGTCAAAGAAATGCAAGAAAGGTACTCTTGTTTTTATGGCTGTCAAGTGAGCCACTCCGCCCAGATCCATTACTTCTTGCACAGAATTTGTACATAACATAGCAAAACCTGTCTGTCTTGCTGCATATATATCTTGGTGATCACCAAATATGGATAATGCTTGAGCGGACAATGCCCTTGCAGATACATGCACTACACCTGGTAATAATTCCCCTGCTATTTTATACATATTAGGAATTTTTAGTAAAAGCCCTTGTGATGCAGTATATGTTGTAGTTAGAGCTCCTGCTTGCAAAGATCCGTGTACTGTCCCTGCTGCACCTGCCTCTGATTGCATTTCTACTAATTTTACTGGTACTCCAAAGATATTCTTCATTCCCGCAGCTGCCCACTCGTCAGTGTACTCTGCCATAGGTGATGATGGTGTTATTGGATATATTCCTGCCACTTCAGTAAAGGCATAAGAAGCATAAGCTGCTGCCTGGTTTCCATCCATTGTTTGCATTTTTTTACTCATTACAATATCCTCCTAAATAAATTTTTTTGTATATTTTTTTATAAAAACTATTACTCACAAATTTATTTTTCCCAAAACTTCTAAAAATTCAGTTAAAATTTCCCTCTTATTTTTCTGAGACTATTTTGTATGTATCTTGAGCAATGATTAATTCCTCATTGGTAGGTATTTTGTATACTAATACTTTGGAATCTTCAGTTGATAATTTTACATTTCCTTTTTTCCTAACAGAATTAACTTCTTTGTCTAATTTTACTCCCATAAACTCCAAACCTTCCACTACTCCTGCTCTTACACCAGCAGAATTTTCTCCTATACCGCCAGCAAAGCATATTGCATCTACTCCACCCATTGCTGCAGCATAAGCTCCAACATAAGATTTAATCCTGTAGATAAACATTTCTTCTGCAAGTATTGCTCTTTTATCACCCTCTGATACTCCTGTTTCCATGTCTCTACAATCTGAAGATTTTCCAAATACTCCTAAAATTCCAGATTTTTTGTTCATTCTAGCATCCATTTCTTCATCTGTAAGATTTCTTTTATTTTTTATAAATAACACTGCTGCTGGATCTATGTCACCACTTCTTGTTCCCATCATTAAGCCTTGTAAAGGAGTAAGCCCCATAGAAGTATCAACTGATTTTCCATCTACCACTGCTGATATTGAACCACCATTTCCCAAATGGCATACTATTATTTTAGAGTGTTGTGGATTCTCCATTATTTCATTCATGGTTCTTGATACATACAAATGAGATGTTCCATGAAATCCATATTTTCTTACTTTTAATTCTGTATAATCCTCATAAGGCAATGCATACATAAAGGCCTTTGCTGGCACACTTTGATGAAATGCTGTATCAAATACTGCTACATTTGGCTTTCCAGGCATTAATTTTACACAAGTATCTATCCCTAGCAAATTTGCAGGATTATGCAATGGGGCTAAGTCATTATTTTTTTCTATTGCTTTTAGTACCTCATCATTAATTAACACTGATGTTGCAAAGTCCTCTCCGCCATGCACTACTCTGTGTCCTATGGCGTCTATTTCGTCTACTGAAGAAACTACTCCATTTTCTTTATCTATAATAGCCTCAATTACCAATTCCAAAGCTTCTTTGTGAGTTGGCATAGGTTTAGTTATTTCTGTTTCATAATCTTTACCAGGTACTTCGTATTCCATTCTAGAACCATCAATACCTATTCTCTCACATAATCCCTTTGCAAAAACTTCCTCATTTTCTGGATTCATCAACTGATATTTTAGAGATGAACTTCCACAGTTTATTACTAATACTTTCATCTATTATATTTCCTCCGTTTAATTTTTTATTTGACTGAACTATTCTACATCTAAATTTATTTAATTTATGGCTATACTTAAAATATACCCCATTATTGCACTGCTGTCAATGCTGCCAAATTAACTATATCTTCTGCAGAGCACCCTCTAGACAAGTCATTTATTGGTTGACTTAATCCTTGAATTATTGGTCCATAAGCATTGGCTCCAGCTAATCTTTCCACTAATTTATACCCTATATTTCCTGCTGCAAGATTTGGAAAAATTAATACATTGGCTGTTCCAGCTACTTTGGATTCTGGAGCCTTTTTCATAGCTACAGATTTCACTATTGCAGCATCTGCTTGCAATTCCACACCATAGTCAAAATCTACATTTCTTTCAGTGAGTATATTCCCAGCTTCCTTTACCATATCTACACTTGAATGTTGTGCCGATCCCTTAGTTGAAAATGTCATAAGTGCGACCTTTGGACGTATTCCATATCTTTTGGCTGTCTCTGCTGATGATGTTGCAATATCCGCAAGTTGTTCTGCTGTAGGTTCTGGTATTACTGAACAATCACCAAAAAATAATACTTCCCCATATGTATCTTGTCTTTCTGTCAATTCCATTACAAAAACCGAAGAAACTGTTTTAATTCCAGGTTTTGTTCCTATAATTTGTAGTCCTGCTCTTATTACTTCAGCTGTTGGCGATGTAGCACCTGATACAACTCCATGAGCTTCTCCTTTTTTTACCATCATAGCTGCATAAAAAACAAATTCTGTCAGCATCATTTCCTTTGCCTTTTCAAAAGTAAGGCCCTTTTTTTCTCTCATTTTTGCAAATTCTTGCGCATATTCATCAATTTTAGGCAAATTTTCTCCATCAAGTATTTCTACTCCAGTTAGAGAAAGTTTCATATCAATAGCCATATTCTCTATGTCCTTTTTCTTTCCAATTACCACTGGAATTGCCAACCCCAACTCCACTATCTTTGAAGCGGCCTTAATTACTCTTTCATCTTTGCCCTCAGGAAGCACTATTCTTCTGTTTAACTCTCTTGCTTTTTCTCTAACCTTAACTAAAAAACTCAATGCGATCACTCCTTAAATATATTTAATTTTTTCAAAAAAAAGACAGCATTTAAAAATAATGTTATTTTTAAATCCCTCAGTAAATTATGATTTGTCTTTTTTATAATAATACAATTAACAATATATTTCCTTTATACTAATATATCAAATTATCTTATATTTTTCAATATTTTTTGAATTTTTTTAATTTTTTTGTATTTTTGTATAGTACAAAACTAAAATACAGTATACAGTGTTTTGTTTTAATATAGTTCTATTATTAATTTAGTCAAAAATGGCATCTATATATTCCTTTACATTAAATTCCTTTAAATCTTCTATTTTTTCCCCTACCCCTATAAATTTAATAGGTTTTTTTATTAACTCTGACACACTAAATACTATTCCTCCCTTTGCTGTACCATCTAATTTTGTAATGACAAAGCCTGTCAACTCTGTTACTTCATTAAATTCCTTTGCTTGGGATATTGCATTTTGTCCTGTTGTTCCATCTATTACCAAAATTGTTTCGTAGGAACTTTCTCCAATTTTTTTCTTTATTATATTATTTATTTTTTCCAACTCTTTCATAAGATTATTTTTGTTGTGAAGCCTTCCTGCTGTATCTATAATTAAAATATCAGCTTTATTTTTCTCTGCAAGGTCCAAAGCATCAAAGACAACTGCTCCTGGATCTCCACCTTGTCTGGTAGATACTACTTTCACCCCAGCTCTTTTTCCCCATTCTACTAGTTGCTCTATGGCTGCTGCTCTGAATGTATCACCTGCACCTAGTATTACTTTTTTACCTTCCTTTGTATATTTAGAAGCAAGTTTTCCTATGGTCGTGGTTTTTCCTACACCATTTACACCCACTACTAATATCACATTGAGTTTACCATCTTCTATATCAATGGAAGTTCCTTCTTTAATAAGAAATTCCTCCATTACTTTCTTCAATACATCATATGTTTCCTTTGGATCCTTTATTCCTTGTTTTTTTACTTCTTTGGAGAGCTCTTGAACTATTTTAGTGGTCATCTCATAGCCAATGTCAGACTGAATCAATACTTCTTCCAATTCATCATACATTTCATCATCTATCACAGCTCTACCAGTTATCAAATTTTTCAATGTACCAAAAAGTCCAGTTCTTGATTTAAAAAGTTTTTCCTTTAGATTGGAGAAAAATCCACCTTTTTTTTCCTTAACAGGCTCCAAATTCTCGGCTTTTCCTTCTTTTATTTCCTCTTCTTTTATTTTTTCAAAATCCTCTGATTTCTCATCATTGGCAAGTAATATTTCTTTTATTTCTGATTCTTGACTTGTATTTCCAATTATTTCCCATTCTGTTTCATCCAGTGCAGCAATATTTTCTGATTCTAGATTCTTTTCACAAGATTCTTCTTCCTTTAACTCTTCATCTTTTAATTCTTCGCCTTTTTCTTTATCTTTTCGGCCAAATAAATTTTTTAAAAAACTCATTTCACTCCTCCCAGCACAATCATCTCTTTAATTTTACCACACTTATCATATTTTTTCAAAATTTAATTTTTACGAAAATTAAAAAAATTAAATACTTAACATCATTATTTTTTTATAATATTTGGCAAGCACATAGTCTTAAATTTGAAGCCTTATCTAAATTTATTCCCTCTTTCTACTACCTTGCTAATATGCTGCGTTCTTATTTACTTTCTATAAAATTGCAAATTCATTTTATATACCAGCTCCGAAAACTAATAAGTAATTCTGTCAGGTAAAAAATCTTAACAAAAAAACCAAGAAATGCAGAAAAAGTTATCAAAATATTGAGTTTTGTTAATCAATGGTTTATGAGACTTATTGCCTTTTAGAGGAGCAATCATTGTAATGTTGAAAAAAGATTTCAAATAATCATAAAGAGAGGAGTCATCATATCCTTTGTCAGCAATTAAAAATTTTGAATGATTCTCAAAATTAATATACAAATTAGCATCTTGCATCAAAGGGATCAGAACCTTGGAATCATTGGTGTTGGCAAAAGTAGTAAGACTCGCAATAGGAATACCATTTTTATCTCTTTTTAAAGCACTTTTCGCTTTTTATAAGACATCTACAGTGTCTGTTACAACAAAAAACTACTATTTTGAGAGAGATAGTAGTTTTTTGTTTGGAATTTAGCTTTTAAAAATGATTTTATTTCAATATTCTCTTATTTCAACATACAATACTGAAAGGTGAATCATTCAACTTAAATGATTTATATCAAAAAGAGCTTTGATACAAATAACTACAGTAATCGCATCATTTACTCAAAGAATTTAAAGATGTCAAAAGTTCATTCTCCTATTCATCAACTTTTTTATCATATCATGATTTTTGTTTTTTTTCAATACCTAATATATAAATAAATTTAGAAAATTTATTAAATTGCATTGATAAATATGGTGAATTACAATAAATAAAAACGAAAAATAAAATTTTTATAGACACACATAAAACTCACAAAATATTTAGCTCCAA
>JGI994J12354_10000089_pt1 | contig 80255 bp, 69 predicted proteins | sample IntmicLarv3ML3BL_FD_12354 | JGI IMG/M metagenome (IMG submission 12354) | reverse complement strand
CAGGCGACCATTTTTCTTTCCCAAGTATCTTTTCTTCCACAAAATTTACTAAATCTTTGCACTGTATGGCTTTGTTCTTTGCTCCGCATTTTTTCGATTGCTGTCGTAATTCTTTTGCCCAACTTCCGCTCCTCTGAGTTGCTGTACCTCTCTTGATTTCACGCTTTATAACGCTCTTGTCGCGGAAAAGAGCTTGTACTATCTCTGCTTTATTTGCACCCTCGCTAAGCATTCGTTCTATTGTTTTTCGTTCTGCATAATTAATATGTTCACATCTTCTCTTGCTTGTGTTATTATGCTCTTGGCTCATTTGGCTTTCTCCTGTCCTCTGTTAGTCTCTCAACCAACATTTTACAGGATTTTTGCTCAATGAGCTTTTTTTCTTGGTGGGGCAGTTGGAATTTCAATCCGCCATTTTTTCAACCGAATCCAAATCCAACATTATTATTTTTTACATGCTGCCTGAATCCTCGAGATAGCGGCGTTTGCGTCCTCTTCACATTCAAACATCGGTAATGTAAGCATTAAACCATCAGGACCGAGTTTTTTTGTCAAATATACCGCATCATCAACGCTTTTTGTGAAAATATAAAGCGACAGACCAAGCTCTTTTATTTGTTTGTAATAATGCAAATGTTCTTCAGGCGGTATGTTCTGCCAGTTCACAGGATTCCATTGTATAACTTTCATTTTCGGTGCGGACGCTATTTTCTCGATAAAGCGGAATTGCTCAACACCATCATGATGATAAATCCCGTTTTCGAAATAAGCGGACATTCTTTTCAAATCGGGCAATACAAATTCTTCATACATGTCTGCCGAAAGCATCACCGAAAAATCACATTGCATCGCATCCATTCTGCCTTCTGACAGAAGACTATACCATGATGTATTGTCGGTATATCCTCTTTGACCCAAAAAACGATAGAAATGTTCAAACCAATCCATGTTTAAGGTCGTCATGTCTTGGGTTAAGCGTTTTACTTTTTCCGATTCTTCAACTAGGGAAACACAAAGTTCTTCCGAAGTATGCATCATTGACAACGTTGTGATTGCATCAAGCATAATTGGCGGGCATATTGCGGCTTTATCTTCTACTACATCAATTATTTTTTCAAAACAATCTTCGAGTTTTTTAATAAGTTCGCAATTCGGGTCAAATTTCGGCACATCAATTTCTAAGACATTATCTTTCGGAACAATCCACGCAGAATCATCATATTCATAATCCGCCCCGGCTAAAATGGCAAGCATGGCAAGATGCGACCCGAAATTCACTGTTACAGATGGAATTGCTTCTGCTAAATATTTATTTGAAAACAATCCGTTGTAACAACTCCACTCGTGCCATTCGGGGTTGAAATCAGCCTCTTTTTTAGATAAGGCAGCGCCTTTCCACTCAATCGGTTTGAACGATTTATCTTTAGCATGGACAATTAAACCGGGTCTTCCTAATGACTTACCATGCCAAAAAGCCCTTGATCTCTCACGGGCTTCTTCTTCGTTGTTTTTCAATCTGAGTCTGGGTGTCATTCTCAGCCTCCTAAGTTAAGATGCGTCTTTACGTTTTGTATTAACACTGCGTTTTTTTCGGCGTTTCGGAATAGTTTGCCTGTTTTCGTTATAAACATATTTCGGAGGAACGTCATCCTCTACCGTTTCCTTTGTTATAATACAGGTTTCGACATTTTCTCTGTCTGGTATTTCATACATAACATCGGAAATAAATTTCTCAATTATCGCCCTCAAACCACGTGCACCCGTTCCGCGCTCTATCGCCTGCTTCGCAATTGAACGCAGTGCGTCTTCCTCAAATTCAAGATAGACATTATCAAGCTCAAATAAATATTTATATTGTTGAGTCAAGGAGTTTTTCGGTTTAGAAAGAATATCCATAAGCGCTTGTTCATCAAGGCTTGAAAGCGCCACAACAACCGGCATTCTTCCTATAAGTTCGGGAATAAGCCCATATTTATGCAAATCCTGAGGTTGGGTCAGCTTCAATATGTCGTCTTTAGACCTTTCGCTTTCAAAGGGTGTGTCCGAACCAAATCCGATAATTTTTTTATTTAATCTCATTTCAATTATCTTTTCAAGACCATCGAAAGCTCCGCCGCAAATGAACAGAATATTCGTTGTATTAATCTGTATAAATTCAGATTGCGGATGCTTCCTTCCTCCATGAGGAGGAACTGAAGCGACAGTCCCTTCCAATATTTTAAGAAGTGCCTGCTGAACGCCCTCCCCGCTTACGTCGCGCGTAATCGAAGGATTGTCAGAACGTCTTGCTATTTTATCAATTTCGTCTATATAAATTATTCCGCGCTCAGCTCTCTCTATGTCGCCATCAGCGGCTTGAATCAATCTTAACAATATATTTTCAACATCGTCGCCTACATAACCCGCTTCCGTAAGTGTCGTCGCGTCGGCTATTGCGAAAGGCACATTAAGCATTTTCGCCAATGTTTGAGCTATGAATGTCTTTCCGACACCTGTTGGTCCAAGCACAAGAATGTTTGATTTCACCAATTCAACATCAGCAGAAAGTTCATTTGAAATTATACGTTTGTAATGGTTATAAACCGCAACACTTATCGCCTTTTTTGCGTTGTCCTGTCCTATAACATATTGATCTAAAAACTCGCGAATCTCACGTGGCTTATAAACCTTATATTCTTCGTCCAAATCGAAATGATCTCCGATTTCTTCATCAATTACGTTATTGCACAAATCAACGCATTCATTGCAAATATTTGCGTTCATTCCGACTATAATCATGCGATCGCGAGATTGGCTTTTCCCGCAAAAATCGCAGAAAAGTTGTTTGTTTTCCTCAGATTTTTTTGGCATATTCGACTCCTTAAAAATAAATACTATACAACCGACGGTTTTATCATAATATCGTCAATGAGCCCATAGGCTTTCGCTTCTTCCGCGGTCATATAATTGTCACGCTCTGTGTCGCGTTCGAGTGTTTCAATCGTTTGCCCCGTGTTTTGAGCATAAATTCCGTTTAATCGTTTTCTTAATTTAATAATCTGTTCAGCTTGAATTTGAATGTCGGTCGCTTGCCCTCTCGCGCCGCCAAGCGGCTGATGAATTAATATTTCTGAATTAGGCAAGGCAAAACGTTTACCCTTTTGCCCACCCGCAAGCAAAAACGAACCCATGCTCGCGGCAAGACCGACGCAAATTGTTGAAACGTCGGATTTAATATATTGCATCGTGTCATAAATGGCAAGTCCCGCCGTTACGCTTCCGCCCGGACTGTTGATGTAAAGGCTTATGTCTTTACCCGGTTCATTCGCGTCAAGAAACAAAAGCTGAGCGACTACTAAGTTTGCAGTAATGTCTGTAATTTCTTCGCCTAAAAGAATTATTCTGTCGTTAAGAAGCCGCGAAAAAATATCATATGAACGCTCGCCTCTGTTTGTTTGTTCTATCACTATCGGTACCAAGCTCATTGTTTTCTCCTTTTCAAAGAAATTCTACTCTTTGTTTTTTTTCGTTGCTGTTGTTTTAGTTGATTTTGTCGCTGTTTTTGTTGCGGCTTTTGGCTTTGCTTCCGATTTGCCTTTTTCTGCCGTGGCATTTTCAACTATAAGCGCAAGTGCTTTTTTCGTATTTATATCATTCGAAATTCCGCGCTTTTCAGCCTCGCCTATTCTATCCATTACTTCGTTAATGTCAGCTTCTGAAGACCCAATCATCTTCTTCACTTCTTCAACAATCTCTTCATCTGTCGCCGTAAAATTTTCCACCTTAGCAATAGCCTCAAGAATAAGTCTTCCCCTAACGGCTTTTTCCGCAGGTTCGTTATATTTGATTCTCATGTTCTCAACAGTTTCGCCCGAATATTGCGCGAACATTTCAAGATTCATTCCCTGCATTCTCAAGCGATATTCAAAATCGTTGAGATAATTATCAACTTGATTTTCTATCATTACTTTGGGTACGTCAATTTCCACAACATTGATAAGTTTATCCAAAAGTTGATTTTCTATAATCCTTTCGGCTTCTTCTTCTTTCGCTGCTGTTATTTTTTTGCGGAAATCTTCTCTATATTCCTTAATCGTGTCAAACTCGCTGACATCTTGAGCAAACTCGTCGTCGGCTTCGGGAAGCTCTTTTACTTTTATTTCATTTATCACAACCTCAAAGACAGCCGGCTTACCCGCCAAGTCCTCCGCTTGATAAGCTTCTGGGAAAATCACGTTAATTTCCTTGTTATCACCAACATTAAGCCCTATAAGCTGTTCCTCAAACGTGTCAATAAACGAATGTGAACCTATCTTAAGCTCATAACCCTCGCCCTTGCCTCCTGCAAACGCCTCTCTTTGACCATCCTCATTTGTAATAAAACCTTCAAAATCTATTACTGTAATGTCGCCGTCTTTAATGGGTCTGTCCATAACCGTTATTATGCGTGAATTTTTCTCTCTCACGCCATCAATTTCTCTCTCAATATCGTCGTCAGTCACCGAAATTTGAGACTTTTCATATGTAAGTCCCTTATAATCCGAAACCGTCACCTCCGGTTTAATTGAAATTACTGCGGTAAGAACGACACCCTCTTCCTCATCGAAACTTTCGATGTCTATTTCGGGTCTTCCAACCGGTTCAAGTTCGAGTTCTTCAATCGCCGCTTCATATAAATCAGGCAAAATATGATTAATTGCGTCGTCATAAAAATATCCGCGTCCATAAAATTTTTCAGCTAAAGCGCGCGGAACCTTTCCTTTTCTGAATCCGGGAATGTTAAGCCTTGTTTTATTTTTGTTGTAAGAAAAAGTCATTCCCTCTTCAAATTTTTCGTTGCTTACGGGAATTGTGATTTTCATTTCGTTGACACCCGTTTTCTCTGCTGTTACTGACATGTTTTGTCCTCCTTGAACGCGTACTTTTTTTACAGCGTTTCCTTAACTGATTTTGCATTATATCATAAGATTCCGGCTGTGTCTAATTATTTTTTTGAAAATTCCTTTTATAAAATATCAAAGCTCCCGAAAAAATTACAAGAACAACCGACAAAACTTGAGAAACGGCGAGTCCGCTTCCAAACAGCTTCAATTGGTCTGTTCTCAACCCCTCAATCCAAAATCGCCCTATTCCATAGCCGAAAAGGTATAAAAGGAATATTTCACCGGTAAACTTTTTGTGTTTTTTGTAAATTTGCAAGAAAATAAACAATGTGACATTCCACATAGATTCATATAAAAACGTCGGGTGAACTTGAATATACTCTGTATTAAACTGAGGAACTGTTACTTTAAGCTGCTCAATCAAATCACTCGAAACTCCTCTTACAGTTGAAAGTTTATACTGCATCGCAAAAATCGAACTTGTCTTGCCGCCGAACGCTTCGCGGTTTATAAAATTGCCGTAACGTCCGATTGCCTGACCCATAATTAGCCCGAAAACCCCTGTGTCTGCGAACAACCAAAAATTATATTTCTTTACTTTTGTGTAAATTTTTGCCGAAATAATACCCGCTATTACAGCACCGTAAATTGCCAGTCCACCTTCCCTGAACGCGAAAATTTTCAAAAGGTTGTCTTTATACTCGCTCCATGAAAAAATAACATAATACAACCTTGCGCCGATTATGCAGGAAATCACGGCAACAAAGAAATAATTGTAATATAATTCTTTATCCTGTCCACTCTTCCTTGCCTCTCTTAAAGCGACAAGCAGCCCTGTTAAAACGGCTATTCCAATTAAAACTCCATACCATTTTATCGAAAGTCCAAAAAGTGAAAACGCTTCAGAGTCTAATTTTTGAATGTTTATACCACCGGGCCAAATATTCGGAAATCTTATATCAGGTGCGTTCATTGTCATTCTCCTTTCTGTCGGAAACCATTTTTTTAGGTATCATTTTCACATAATAGAAATTATCGTCGTCTTCAAATTGAACCCGTTCAACTCGGCGATAATCTAAAACACAATCGAAAAACCTCACAATAAATATTAAAGCGATTGACAAAACCGCAAACAGGCTTAAAGGAATTATACTTTCATTATAGCTTCCTATAGCTATTCCTATTATTCCACATACTAAATTGAGTACCCCTCCGATTATTATCGCCATTTCCTTTGAATAATTAATCGAAGCTTTTGACAGAATGTGAATCGCAACAATCACTATCGCAAAGGAAAAACCGACATATATCCATGAAAAGTTATCAACAGATGTAAACGATTCAAAAATATAGCGATAAACCTCAAGAAATGTTTCGGGTAATGAAAATATGTCAATTTCACCGCTTACCGCCAAGCTTTTGGCTAAATTTCCGAATATCGGAATGAATTGATATATAACCGTTCCTATTATAATGGGTATTATACTCGTCAATCCCATATAAATTCCCGCGAAAATTACAACTGCGTATGGTATTTTTAAATAAAACGCAATGATAATCGCTATTATGAGATAGCTTTCTTTAGGTTGAACCCTTGTATAAAACACAAGAATTAAAACAAACGCCAAAGCCGCAAACGACGCCACTTCTATCGACCCTGAAATTTGAATGACAACCTCAAGCGCAATTAGTCCGTTTGCCAATGTCGGTGGCAAAAGCGCAAAAAACAACGCAGACAGAAGAAAATAAGGAAGATTCAACGGCGGTTTGAAAATCAAATCGAACGCACCCGCGTGCAAGCCTATTGAATTTATTATACTGAAAACAAATATGCCCAATAACAGACGAAAACAAAATAAAACCACATTTTCACGACTTTTATAAAAACGAATGCACATTTGCCGAAACTCTAAGGCTTTTTCAATCATAAATCTTTTCTCCTTCTATCAAGTTCGTTTATAAATGAATAATATCTTTCAAGTCTCTTTCGTGATTTTTCATATTCATTTCTGTTTATTCTCATCCCGACAGCCGTATAAAAAACCTGGACAATCACTATAAAAATCAACATTTTTATAGATTCTCCCGACTTGAACACAGCGAATAAATCCTTACCGTCAATTGTCGTTATGTGCAACACTCTCAACAAACAAATTATAAGGCTTCCCAACAGCGTTAAAAAACGCGTCCACATATTTTGTTTGTAAACGTAATCTTTCCGAAAATATTGACTTTTGCTCAAATCTGAAGCTCCTGTCCCCGCCTCATACGCGGCGAGCTTTGACATGAGTATTATGTTTTCTTCATCATACATTTTAAATTCCACCCATTATTTAATCATAAGGCTGCCCAACAAGATCTCTGTATCCGTTAAACTCGTTTTTAGGATCCCAAAGCATCCATTCATCTATGCCGCAATCTTTAAGCGCGTCAATCTGCTGTTGAATTTGAACGCCGCCGTAGCTTTGATGAGGAGTAACCCATGTTGCAGTAAAATCTTGAATCCACGGGCGAATACGCGCTGTTTTAAAGCCCGCCGCCTGCGCTTCCTCAAGTTTCTCTTTCGATATTTTAAGCGTTTCAAAAAGTATTTGATATGGGTCGAGGTCGGGATATTCGACTCCCAATGTGCTGTTGCTGTAATGCGACGGATATGCCATTGGGCATATTACATCATAAATTTTAGCAAGTTCAACATAATCCTGTCCTGTTCCGTTTCTGTCAACCTCGCTGTAAATTGTTCCGGGGAACACATCAGCAGCAACCGAAACATCATATGGAGAAAGCTTATACATCATAAATTTTGCGAAATCAATAAATATTTCTGTTTTCGAAAGCCCACCCGTCATTTCCTCAGTAAATTCTACCCTTGACATTTGTGCATCCGTAGGAAATCTTACATAATCAAGTTGAATTTCATCAAATCCCAACTCGGCTATTGATGCCGCGACAGAAGCCAAATATTCCCAAACATCATGATTATACGGATTCAACCACACAAGCCCTTTTTCACTGTAAACAGAACCGTCGGAAAGTTTTAAAGCGAAATCCGGGTAATGCTCAACAATTCCGTTGTCCTTAAAACATACCATCCGGGCTATTGTATATAAGCCGCCGTCTTTCATTCTTTTAACAAGTGCTTCAATATCTGGAATTAAAGGATTTACCAGCCCAAGCTCGTCACAAATCGGAACTTTTCCTTTAAATAAAATCATTCCCTCTTCGCTTTTCACATCTAAAACAATAGCGTTTAATTCTGTCGTCTGTGTTAATTCAAACCGTGATTCAAAATATTTAGTCCCCGCCATGTTCCCGGTTATGTATATCGATTTTGCCTGACCGGGTTCTTTACGTGGTTTTTGTGTTGGTGCCGATGTTGGTTCTGCTGTCGGTTCTGCTGTCGGCTCTTCCGTCGAAACATTTTCTGTCGCTTCCGCCATAACTGTCTCTGTTTCTTTCTCTTTGCCGCACCCGACATTAACCATAACGCAAACACAGCATAAAATCAATGCCGTTATTTTTATAAGTGTTCTCATATTTCCCCCTGTTTAAACCATTATCCTTTGCCTTACCGCTTCATAAATAAGTGTACTTGCCGCTATTGCAGCGTTAAGCGATTCCGCGCCGCCAAACATCGGAATTTTCACGGTTTCGTCGCACCTTTCCACCGTTTCAGCAGAAAGCCCTTTTGCCTCATTACCGATAATTATACAGCATTTTTTGGTGAAATCAATAGAATATGGGTATTTTTTCGATCGAACATCCGACGCAACGGTATTTATCCCTTTGTTTTTCAACATTTCAAGCGTTTTCATGAAATCATCACTTTTTATTACAGGAACGTGAAAAATCGAACCTGCCGTGGATCTCAGCGTTTTAGAGTTGTAAACATCGGCACAATTACCGCTTAAAATTACGCCGCAAGCACCGCCCGCGTCCGCCGTTCTGATAATCGTCCCGACATTTCCCGGGTCCGAAACCTCGTTTAACGCAACAAGAAAAATATCTTCTTTATCATTATCATTCAAAAACTTTTCCGCAGAATATTCTCTCTTTTCACAAACCGCCAAAACACCTTGAGGTGTTTCTGCCGAAGCTGCTTTATTGAATGCTTTGTCGCCTGCCGCATATGTTTGAGCGCGGTTTTCATACCATTGGATATCGTGTTTTTGCATATAACTTTCCGAAATCAGAAAAAAACGCACCCCCCAATCGTCAGACATTTCCTTGGTGAATTTTTCTCCTTCGATTACGAAGCAACCGTTCTCGTCGCGATATTTCTTTTCTTTCAACGATGCGGTGAATCTTATTATGTTATTTGAAACGCTTGTAATTATATTCAATTTATTTTTTCACCGCCGTCATAACTATTAATGCTACATCGTTGTTTATATCCGCTTCTAAGAATTCGTCGTCATTAAAACTTAATTTTTCTTTCGCCCAAACAGCCCAAGGTCTCCAAATTTCTTTTGGATTGTCAATATCATAGCAAGAGGTTATTTCGACGTATCCTGTCTTTTCCCAAAGATTGCGCCACCATTCGTTGCTGTGAAATGTGAACATTTCTTCGTCCCAAAATTTTTCCATTGTTTTGGGTCTGCCGTTTTCAAATTCTTTTGTAAGACCGGGAACAGTTATGCCAAACTGACCGCCTTTTTTCACTAATTTCGAAAAAGCACCCGGAAAATATGCTTCGTCCGTTCCATAATAATGATAGCTGTCAACAGATATTGCCGCATCGAAAAAACCTTCCGCATATGGCAAAGCGTGCGCTTCCGCATGAATCGGAAAAACCTTATCGGAAACCCCTGCCTCTTCAAGCCGTTTCAAATTATCTGTTGCGCTAATCCAAAGGTCATTGGCGAAAACGGTTACGCCATATTCTTTCGCCAAAAACACAGAAGTCAAACCTTTTCCACAACCCATGTCCAACACTTTCATTCCCGATTTTAAGTTCATATTCCCGCACAATTCTTCCAGAAGCCACAGCGGATGCGGACCCATCCAATTCTCTGAAATCCAATCGGGATCATATTTTGCCGTTCTCGGATAATTCTTCATTTTTCTGCTCCTATAAACATTTTTAATAATTATATCATAAATTATAAAAAGAACAAGTTGCAATTCTATTTTAGCTAATGTATAATTATTAATTATCGACAATTTTTTCGGAGGTGCTGTTTTGCTACAGGAAGACATATTTCCTTCCCCGGAGGACAAGAATTTGATTTTACAATATAAAATCATTTTACTTTACCTTATAAATAAAATGGACATTCCGATTTCCAACAGCCAGGTTACACAATTTGCACAATCACAAAATGTTATGAACTACTATATGGCGCAAAAATGTCTTAACGAGCTTGTCGAAGCGGGTTATTTAGAAGAAAGCATAGACAACCACCTCACCCGCTATACAATCACTGATGACGGGACTCTCGCTATGGAATCTTTCATAAAGCGGATTTCCTTAAACACAAAAAACCTGATAACAAAATATATTTATGAAAATTATAAAAAAATCAAGCAGGATTTTGAAACGACCGCGTATCATTTTTTCGATCAGGATTCTAACGAATATATAGTCAAATGCAACGCCTATGAGGATGACATTTTACTTATGGAATTGAATATGTCGGTGGTGTCAAAGGAGCAGGCGTTACAAGCCTGTAACAATTGGAAAAACAATGTCGCCAATATTTACGGAAAAATTTTGAATTTAATAATCAGCGATAAAAAAACAGAAAATGATATTTCGGTTTAATCAACCGAGGGAAGGGTTCAGTATGACGCTTACAAGACGCGACAAAAGCAATTATTACTTAGATATAGCCGAGGTCGTTTCAAAACGCGGAACTTGCGTGAGAAGACATTTCGGCGCCGTTATTGTTAAAGAAGACGAAGTCATTTCAACAGGATATGTTGGCGCACCTCGCGGCAGAAAAAATTGCACGGACATGGGTTCTTGCGTTAGAGAAGAAAAAAAAATTGCGCGCGGCGAAAGATATGAGCTTTGCCGAAGCGTTCACGCCGAGGCGAACGCAATAATCAGTGCGTCAAGAAGAGACATGCTTGGAAGCTCTATGTATCTTGTCGGAATTGATGTTGCAACAGGCAATTATGTTGAAAACGCGAACAGCTGCGCTATGTGCAAAAGATTAATTATTAACGCTGGAATTTCAAACATTATCGTTAGAGATAACAAGAATGATTACCGCATTATAAATGTTAGTGATTGGGTAGATAACGACGAATCCTTAGATTGTACACAGGGATATTGAAACATCTTCAATTTCGATGGCGCACACACAAAGCGAATAGTTTGAGTCAATTGGTATGAATTTAATGTTTGCTTTGTTAAATCTTTCCGAGATTTTTCCGTTTTCCACAACTGAAAAGTCGGAAAAATAGTTGTCTATCCCCTGCCCTGTATATTTTACATAGCTTTCCTTTGCCGTCCAAATCGAAAAAAAGTCTACATAATCATTTTTTTCCAAATATTCATATTCGTTTTTGTGAAAAAATCTTTTGGCTATATTTTTTTTAAATTTGACTGCACTGTTTTGAATATCAATCCCAACCTCTTGCCTTGAAACCGCACAAACCCAATATTTACCGCTATGTGAAACCGAAAAATCAACCCCGATATCATCAACGAATCGGGGCTTTTTATGTTCGTTCCGTTCAATACACGGAAAAGGCTTGCTTATTAACAAACCCTGTTCTCTTGCAAAATCATCGGCGCAATAATATATTCTGTCGTCAGAAACTAATTCTTCATTGTTTCTCGTGAAAACATATATTTTTATTAACCTACTCAACATTACTCGTCAACACCCATATAACTCATGAAATCACGAATTGTATGAATTTTCCATAAATCGCGTGTTTGAACCACTATTCCAAACCGTTCTTCTGCGGCGGCTGTTATGTTTACAATATCGAACGAGTTAAGCTTAAGATCTTTAATAAAATCGGTGTCTTCGGTAATGTTTCGCCTCCCGACTGTTTTGTAAATAATATCTTTTATTTCCTTAAGAGTATCCATGAGTGTCTCCTTTCAATTTTAAACCTTAAAACGTTTAATGCTCTTTTTAGCCGTCTTTTCAAATTCTTTATCTCGTATATTTATAATTCTTATCTGCTTAAAAGTCGGTAATGTTTCGTTTATCGCATCAACCGCGGTTTGAATTTCGTTTAATATTTCATTAACCGTCATGTTTTCAGTATCTTTCGGATCAGGATAGACCATAAGAGCTGGAACCACATCGTCGGCAGAATTTCCTATCGCCGAACCGTAAACCATTATCTCCTTTGCTAAAGGAAGCCCAATCAAATCGTTTTCCAAATCTTCAGGCGAAACTTTTTTTCCGCTTTTAAGAACTATAATATTCTTTTTTCTTCCGTTTATAATTAAGAATCCATCATTATCGAAATATCCCAAATCGCCTGTTTTGAACCAACCGCCCGACAATGCCTCAGCCGTAAGCTCGTCGTGCTTATAATAGCCGTTCATTAAACATTTTCCTCTGACAAGGATTTCTTCGTCTTCAATTCTCACTTCATATTGAGGAATAATTAAGCCCGCTGTTCCCCTCTTGAAAAATTCGTTACGGCTTACAGAAATTAAAGGAGAACATTCTGTTACTCCATATCCTTCGAGAATTAAAATCCCGAATTTTCTGAGTGTTTTCGCTATGCCCGGTGAAAGATATGCGCCTCCGCACACCATCAACTCAAAGCCCGGCAAAATTTTCTCTTTTATTGCAACAAGGGAATCCTTGGGCTTTTCAACTCCATAAGAACACTTTTTAATAAACGCGTTAAATCCTCTGCTTGTCCCACAGCTTGAATCGCTCATAACTGCAAGCTTCTGACAGAGCGCTTCGGCAATAAGCGGAACTACCATAATTCCGTTAGGTTTAAACGCCATTAAATCACGTATCATATATCTGATGTCGCCGTTTATGCAAGTATTTGTTCCGCTCATAAGGTTATTTATCAAAGAACATGTCAATCCGTATGAATGATAAAACGGCAAAGATGTGAACATTCTTTTCTTAAGAGAAACATTTTGCATCGATCCGCGAGCGTTTGAAATTATTGCTTCATGGCTTAGAACAGCCGGTTTTGAAGTGCTTGTCGTTCCTGATGTGTATAAAATCAAAGCAGGCTGTCTCGGTTTTATTTCAAGCTTTTCAAATTTACGCCCTCTTTTTGATATAAGCCCGTTTCCTTTGTCTATTTCGTCAAGAATTCCTTCATGTGTTGTTTTATCCTCAGACAAAACTACAATTGGCTTTCCGTCAAAAAGACCGTTTTCTACTGTTCCTTCGCTCATCGTCTCTGAGACGAATACCAACTCTGAATCTGCGAATTTAACCATCGATTTTATGCTTTCGGGTGTGTTTTCAGTGTCGATGATAACCGATACTCCGCCGATATATGTTGTGGCGAACAAGGCGACCACCATCAAATAACTGTTTTGACTTACTATAGCGATATGCTTTCCCTCATACCCGCGTTCTCCAAGTTCTTCAGCCAATGCATAAACATCAGCCGCCAGTTCATTATAAGATCTTGTCAGCAATTCACCCTTCGAATTATAACCGCTTAAAGCGGGGAAATCTTCATATTTTTTTGAAATTTTCTCAACAAAATCTCTGAAATTGTTGAAATCGTCGACTTCATACAATGGATAGTTTTTCATTTCTATTTCTCCTCTTTCTTTATCATTCTGTTTTCTCTATGCTTTTCTTTATTCATATGCTAAAAGTGTCTGCCCTGACGACCTCATTATGTCTATATAAGGATCTATCCAATTAGGATCATTTTTTATTTCATCAAAATTATCAATTAGACGAATGAATATGTCTGTAATGTTGGGGTCAAAATGAGACCCTTTTCCTTTCACAAGCTCTTCTTTTGCCTGTTCAACCGAAAGGTTTATCCTGTAACGCCTAAACGATGTCATAGCGTCAAAAGCGTCAGCCACACAAATTATACGAGCATCTTGACAAATTTGTTCTCCCACAAGGCCATCGGGATAGCCGCTTCCGTTATACTTCTCGTGATGATGTAAAACACCCGGAATCATTTCCGAAAACATCGAGACATTTGATAATATATTTACTGCGTTTTTAGGATGCTCCTGCATTATCAGTCTTTCATAGGTATCAATCGCACCGTCTTTAAGCAAAATACTGTCGGGAATTTTCATTTTTCCTATGTCGTGGAAAAGCCCCGCTGCTTTCACTCTTTCATTTTCTTTTTGACTTCTACCCATTGCAATGCTCAGCTTTTCGGACAAGAAAGAAACACGATCGGAGTGCCCCCTTGTATAAATATCACGCGCGTCAACAATAGAACGCATGGTAGTTACCATCTCGTTGAAATGATTCTGCATAATATCATTTGCTTTTATCAACCTGTTGTTAGCATCTTCAAGGCTTTCCTGATATTCGCGAATCATGCTTATATGATTAATAGATTTTACGCAAGATTCGACCAAAAGCTCGAGCTGACCGAAATTATCACTCTTTTCAAAATATCCTTGAATATTCAGTTCGCGAATCGTTTTAATCGGCGGAGCCATGCTTTTATGCCCCGTAAGTAAAATTATAAAAATGTCCGCGTTAAACTCTCTTATAGCCTCAACAACCTTGTCGCCGCAAATAGGAGTCATCAAAAAATCGAGCAGCAAAATGTCGTAGTGATAATCTCTCAATCTATCAATTGCTTTCATTGGATCGGTTTCTATGTCGACATCATATCCCGAAGATTGAAAAAAAGATTGCAACGTCAATGTCATCGTCGCGTCATCGTCAAGCGCGAAAATTTTTACGTTTTTTCTTTCATCTAAAACCTGGTACTTTCTCATTTTAACACTTCATCTCCCATGTATCAAGAGTTTTTTTACTCATAATTTGTTCACTCTTTTTCTTTCATGCCACTATTTCAACATTATTTAAAGGCAATGAGATGACAAAAACCGCACCTCCGCCTGTGTTTTTTTCATAATGAATCGTTCCGTCAAATCTTGCTTTTATGAAGATATTTGACACATAAATTCCAAGCCCGCTTCCCATTGCACCCTTACTTGTTATCATATTCTTGAAAAGCTGTTTTCTTACTTCTTCAGAAACGCCCGGGCCTTTGTCCTTTACCTTAATTATATAGTTTTTTTCATCCTTGTTGAATTCAACCTCAACATTTCCGCCCGTTTCTTTCATCGCGTCAATGGAGTTGCTTGCCATGTTGTTTATAACCTGAACCATGCTGTTTATATCGCCTGTTATTTTAACAGGGCTTCCGACCAAATCATTTATTTTTAACAGACAACCGTTTGTTTGAAGCTCATGCCTCAAAAGCAGTTTAACCCGTTTCATTACCTCGTCCATTGTAAATTCTCTGTCGCTGACAGAGCTGAGGTTTGTCGCCTGCCCCTTTATTGCGGAAATAATATCGGACATATATGCACAGGCTTCCTGTATTCTCGATATCCATTTCTTTACATCACCGTAAATTTCTTTATAATCTTCTGCTGAAACATCAGGATCGTCCATGCTCACTGACGCTTCGTCAATCAATTTTTCTATTGCTTTAATGCTTCCCGAAACGCTCATAATCGGTGTTTTAAGGTTGTGTGAAACCCCTCCTGCCATTTGCCCGAGAAAAACAAGACGCTCCTGCTGCATAAGACGTTGTTGGCTGTTATTGAGCTTTCGCATACTTTCCTTCAGGCTTGTTATATCCTTGAAAAACACTACGAAACCGACGTTTCTGTCTCCAACTTTCAACCCCGTTACATCCACCAAATAAAACCTTAAACTCACGTCATCATCGTTATCATTGCATATTGTTATTGATTGTTCATATGAAATTGTCGCTTGTGAATCTTCGCAGGATTTCATCGTCGAAATGAGTGTGTGCATGCCGATGTTGTCACTTATATCACCTGCCGAAACAAAATCTTGAATATTAGAGTTTATCGCTAAGCCGTAAACCGCGCCGAATGTGTCGGAAAAAGATCTGTTACAATTAACGACGACGCCATCATTGCTCAAAACCAAATAACCGTCGGAAATACGTTCGAGAACTGTTTCAACCGCTATCGGACGTATGTCAAACATACGAAATTTAAAAATCGCAATTCCGTCTATAATACCGAACCCGGCAACAAATCCGAGAGGAGTGAGATTGAGTGAGCCGAACACCCCCAAGGTCGCCATCATATTTGTTGAAAGTGCTATTACAATACCCATTGCAAAAAAAGCTGCTTGCTTTGCGTGGATAGAGCGTTTGGAATTAACGGCAAAACGAACTATCCACGCTAATGCAACTATACTGCAAACATATGCATAAACTCCGCTAAAATAAAAAAATGGTCCAAATTCAAGCTCTTCATATTTTAACGTAAACACTAAATTTTTATAATATAAATGGTGTAATGGATTTGTCCACACCAATATAAAAGAAATAGTAGGTATTACAAGTAAAATACTGCTCCATTTCGGAAGCTTTTCCCATCCGTTTACAAATGCAAATGTTATGAGAAGAGAAAACGTCGGCATGTATAAAACGAGATTGCTTATCGAGTCTATAATATATTCGGCGGTTGCATTACCGGATAAAAAATATAAAGACATAAGTGCCAAAATCCATATAATGATGGCCGCCGAATTTATAAAAAATATCTTATGCATAAGACGGAGCTGCCCTTTGCGCATTATTATTATATTAAATACCACAAAGAAAATTTCGACTACTCCGAAAAGCATGAACATGCTTAAGTTCAAACTGCTTACCTCCTACTCGATAAACTCCTTCAAAACAACGTCTATTTCAGGTTTTTCCCATTTAAAGCCTAATTTTTCGAGCTTTTTGTTGGTTTCATTGCCAACTATCTTCACGCGTATAACATTAGGGTCTCCTATGTTTAACGATGAATTAAGCAATGACGCGCTTTGCATTATTTCAACAGAAGAATCTCCAACGACAGCGTCTTTAAAATCAGTCGTTTGAAGTATTTTCATCTTAGAATTCCCTACTCTTGCCTCATCGCGATGTGCCAGCGTTTCAAAAACCTCTTCAATTTTAACAGTATTCGGGTTGGATAAATGCGCCACTCCCGATTCTCCGTTCATTATTAATACAGCCGCCCTCGCACATTTATCAATCTGCGTAAGATCAATCGTCATGTCGCATACTTCTTCAGGAATCGCACCGAGTTTCAATCCGCCCGCTATAACATTATAGAAATAATTTGTTTCACGATTACTTTGAAATTTTCCGTCATTCGCTCTTCCGACCAATCGCCCTACACGAAGAATTTTTGCTTTCAGCCCCTCATCGCACGCTTTTTTAACTTCATATTCAGCATAAAATTTAGACCGAACATATACATTATCGCGCCAATTCTGACCTATATCAAAACAGCTCTCGTCAAACACAACTTCGCGCCGTCCGAGATAATGCTGTTCATATTGACGGCAAATTCTTTCCCCTCCAACGCTCAAGGTTGAAACAGATCCGAGGTATGCTCCGGCTTCACGACAAAATTTAATTACATTTTGTGTTCCTCCGACATTAGCGCGGGTCGCATCCTCTTCGTTCATATAATGACGCACATCAGCTGCACAATGAAAGACTTTTTCAATTTTAGCGGCAAGCTCAAGATATTCTCTTTTTGAAAGTCCCAGCTCCGATTCACTGATGTCACCTTGAATCGGGAATATTTTGTCGTACTTGTCGTTCATCCAGTTTTTTCCGAAATAATATGTCAATGTCTCATAAATTCTAAACTTATCGGTTCTTACAAGACAATAAACCTCATCATATCCATCGTTTATCAATTCATAGACAATATGAGCACCTAAAAAACCCGTGGCTCCGGTAACCAAAACCGCTTCGTCTTGGTGACTTTTAATCTCCTTCGGCATTTCGATTTCACGAACAGGACTTATAAAATCAAGCTGCTCTTTTAACGTAGGATTGTCATAGAAATCACCGAGTTTAAATTGCCATCCGTATTTAAAATATTGAACAATCAGGTTCATGCAAGCTAATGATGTTCCGCCCTGTTCAAAGAATGATCTGTTTTCGTCAATTTTTTCCGACGTTAAAATCTCTTTCCATAAGCTGATTAATACTTCGCGAACAGCTTTGCGATCGTTTTTATCTATTTTTATTATTGGCATTTCTTCTTCGTTTTCTTGTGTTTTAACTTCCAGGGCATCCATTGCTATCAAAGCCTTCATGTCTGTTTTGCCTGTGGGAGTAAGCGGTATTGCACTAATGGTTACTATTTCCGAAGGAATCATGTACTTGGGAAGTTTTTTTCCTATTTCTTCTCTAAGCACCTTTTCGTCAAATTTGACACCATCTTTCAGCACTACATAACCGCGAAGCATAGACCCAAATTCTTCATTTTGATTTTTAATCATCGCAACCACAGCGTCTGCCACTAAGCCTGTGTTTATCATGCTTCCTGCTATCTCTTCAAGCTCAATGCGCTGACCGTTCAGCTTAACCTGAAAATCTTTGCGTCCTATGAAATTTATTTTTCTGTCGTCGGACAAGCTTGCCATATCCCCTGTTTTATAAAGCTTTTTTCCGGGAACAAACGGATTCGGAACGAACGCTGCTTTTGTTAGCTCAGGCCTGCCGATATATCCTTCGGCAAGACATTCCCCTCCGATATACATTTCCCCGCTCACCATCGGCTCACAAAGATTCATGTTTTCATCAAGCACATATATTTCAGCGTTCGCAAGCGAATAACCCAGTGTCGTTGTAATTTCGTCGGTCATACGCGAGGATGTGACAAAAGCTGTTGTTTCTGTAGGACCGTAAATATTATAAACATGATTTTTACAAGCCAACAGTAATTTTTCAGCCAATGATTCTGTCATTGCCTCTCCGCCCACAAGCAGAGTTTTCATGCCTGACATCGCTTTTGTAAACGAGTCGTCCCCAAGCAAGGCTCTCATTCTTGACGGTGTCGCAAACATTGCCTGAGCATCATTATCTTTAATGACTTTTGCAAGCAACCACGGTGTCATCAGTTCGTCCAGATCAGCTAAAACAACTTTAAGTCCCGTCGCAAGCGGGATGATAGCTTCCATTGTGAGCGCATCAAAAATCGCATTGGAAGAACAAAGCACACCATTCTTGACACCGCTGTCATCATACATCTTTTTGAGAAGCGGAAGTAAGCTTTTTATCGAACGATGTGAAATCATAATGCCTTTGGGTTCCCCGGTTGAGCCGGATGTGAACATTACCTGCGCCACATCATTTACACTGCGCCCTAAAACAGGGGTAAAACTATATATTTCATCAGATACAACACATTTACAATATTTTTCGCCGTCTATTTCATCAGTTTCTTTATCACAAAGAACCGTTTTAACCCCCGCAACGTCTAACATTTGATAAATACGTTCGGTAGGAAGTTGATACGACAGAGGCAAATATGCCGCTCCTGCTTTCATTGCACCGAACATTGAACAAAGCAAGTCAGGTGTTCTGTCGCAATATAAACCGACAACATCTCCCCGTTTAACCCCGCTTTCCACAAGCTGCGCGGCAATATTGTCGGAACGTTCTTTAAATTTTCCACAACTCATATGCTCACCCCTAAAGACGATTGCATCGGAGTCGGGCGTCAAAACCGCGAAAGAATCAGCCATTTCATCTATCGTATTTCTATTATCGGCATTAATTTCAGATACCTTTAATATTTCTTTGAGCTTTTTGTCGGAATTTTGAATTAAATCATCGATTATGCCGAAAATCTTTTGCGCATAAATATCCATCGTCTCTTTTTTAAATAATGAAGCGGCATATTCAAAGATAAATTCATAGTTTTTACCGTTCTTTACGGCTTCGAAAACAATATCCATTTTTGCCGTGCCTGTTTCCATTTGAACATATTCAATTTTTTGACCATTCAATTTAAATACATTTTCATAAGCAGGACGCATCGAGAACATGACACTATATAAACCGCCGCGTTCTTTACCTAAACCGCTCTTAAATTTTTCTTGGTCAAAATAAGGATTTTCAAGCATTTCTGAAGCATCGTTTGAAACCGTCTTCAAGCATTCAGAAACAATTACTTCCTCTTCAAACTTAAATCTAAACGGTAAAGTGTTTATAAATGCGCCGGTCATATCGCGCGTTTCCGGCATTATTCTCCCTGCGACAGGTGTTCCGATGACAATGTCTTTTTTGCCGGAAATCTCTGACAGCATGATTCCATACGCCGAAACAAACAATGTGAAAGGTGTTATACTGTTTTCTGAACAGAATTTATTAACCTGCGCTGACAAATCTTTTTCCATTTTAAAGGAAATATGCTTTCCCTTGCAGTCAAATGCACTTTCCCCACGCGGAAAATCAGTCGGAAGAGCAAGCTTTCCTCCGAAATTTTTTAATTTTTCATTCCAATATTGCATAGGTTTGGCTAAAGCGTCATTCTCCTGCATATAGTAGGCGTAATCTTTATATGATAAACCATTGCTTACCAATTCTTCACCACGGTAAAGTGTGTCTAATTTATTTAAAATAATAGGTGTTCCCTCACCATCGTTTATAATATGGTGAATGTCGAGCAAAAGTATATTTTCCCCTTTAGATTGCCACAAACCTGCTCTTATCAGCGGTGGTTTTGTTAAATCAAACGGGCGGGCAAATGATTTAAACGCTTCCTTATAGCTTCCTGCCGAAATTTTTTCAAGTTCGAAATGAACCGACATTTTTACTTTGGCTACTGCTTCCGCTTTTTCAAACACAAACGCTGTTCTGAGTATATCTTCTGCTTCAATTAACTGCCTAAACGCATTTTCAAGCTTGTCAACATCAAGCTCAAACGGCAACGCAAACCCGCCCGGCATATTATAAGCAATTCCATTCGGGTCAGAAAACGCGCTGAAAAGTATTGATTTTTGAATTGCCGTAAGAGGATATGATTCTCTTTCGGTGGGTTTAATTTTATTTTCGGCTTTCTTAACTTCTAATGAAGAAAATAATCCTCCGTCGATTCTTTCTGCTATGCTCACAGGTGTCGCCATTCCTCTAAGCTCAGAGGCTTTCAATTCAAATCCTGTAAGCTTTGAAATTTGAGCTATAACCGCCAGCGCGCTCAGTGAATCTCCTCCGCTTTGGAAAAACGAACTGTTTACGGTCAAATCATTTCTGTCCAACACGCTTTCAAATACACCAAGAATCATCTCTTGAGTTTTTGACGCAACAGTCTTTTCAACATTCTTCACTTCCGGCATCGGAAGCCTTACCATGTCTGTTTTACCATTCGGCGTCAACGGCATTTCTTTTAGGCGAATGAACGTCTGTGGAATCATATATGCGGGCAGTAAATCTCCGCAATATGCGTATAATTTGCTTTCATCAATTTCTTTTTCGGAAACATAATATGCCGCTATATATCCGCCTTTTCCCTTTTTAATAATATTCACGGTTGTCTGTTCAATCATGGGATGAGAACGAAGTGCCGAAGCAATTTCCTGCGGTTCAATTCTATTACCATTCAGCTTAACCTGTGAATCACGGCGCCCTATAATGTTGATTTCTCCGTTTTTATCCCATTTTGCCGTGTCACCCGAACGATACATTCTTTGATTTATTTCAAATTTATCGATTAAAAAATTTGCTTTTGTTGCTTCTTCGTTTCCTAAATACCCTCTTCCAACACAAACGCCGCCGATATAAAGATCTCCCACGCCGCCAACGGGAAGCGGTTTAAGGTTTTCGTCAAGAACGTAAAGACAGCAATTTGCCATCGGTTTTCCCGCAGAAAGCGAAGGACTTTGGCTCACACATTTACAGCTTACACCAATTGTTGTTTCCGATGGTCCGTATTGATTATATATTCGAGCTTTCGTCAGTTTTTCAATCTTTCTCACGAAATCGCCGGTAAGCTGTTCACCGCCGCACACAATGCTTTCCATGTTTTTAAGCGCGCGCGCAAATTGAGGATTAATAACATATGTTTCAAGCCGCGAAGGCGTGATAGCAAAAAAATTAACAGCATATTTTTCAATTAGTTCCGCTATTGCAAGCGGGTCATTGTGTTGGCTGTCCAATGGAAGAATGACCGTTCTGCCACAAAGAAGTGCCGCAACAGTTTCTAAAATAAACACGTCAAAACCTGTGTTGCAAAGTGACAACACACCGCCATTTGGATAAACTTCTTCCATTAATTTTGCGAAATTAGTGAGCGATGATTGCTCAATCATTACGCCCTTAGGTTTTCCTGTGCTTCCGGAAGTGTAAACAACATATGCCAAATCATTTCCGTCAAGTTGAACAGGCAACCCATCAAGTTTTTTAGCTTTTGGTAAATTATCAAGAAACAATGTTTTAACTCGCCCGTTGTAAATAAGCGGATCTGTTTCCGAAACGGTTAAAAGCGCCGCTGCACCGCTGTCACTTAAAAGATTCGAAAGTCTTGTTTTCGGAATATCCGACGGTAAAATCATCCATGCATTTCCAGAAAAAGAAACAGCAAGCATGGACGCAATAAGGTCAAACCCGCGCGGTAGGCAAAGTGCTACTATATTTTCTTTTTCCTTAAATTCTGCGCAAGCTTCTCTAATATGTGCCGCTATGTTAATAATCCGCTCATATAATTCCTGATATGTAATTTTATTTCCGTCACAGATAAGTGCCACCGTGTGCGGCGTTTTTTTAACAACATCCATAAGCAGTTCTGCCACAGTCGGAAAAACGTATTCACTTCCTGCATTATTAAATGTATATAAGACTTTTTCAAGGTCAATGTCGTCGAGCATTTCAAGTTCTTGTATAGGAGTTTTCTGATGAAGCAGCAATTCCGAAAGAATTTTCAGCACATGACGGTGCAAATCCTCAATGTCCTCACGTGAATATACCTGTGTGAGATAATCATAATCAACCGCGAAACGATTTGTTCCGTCAAGACTTGAGAGATGGATTACAAGATGCTCATTTTGATATCCACTGTAAAGCCATTTGCCCGAAAACACCAATGTCGCCTGACCACTTCTGAAAATTTTTCCTTCCTGGTATGAGAGCGCGATATCAAAAAGTCCACCCTCGCTTTGATTCAACTGATGTGACAGTGCTGCTATTTCCGAGAATGGGAATTTTTGATGACGCAGAAGGTCATACCATTCCTCTGTCATTTTAATTACCGCGTCTTCAACACACAGACTTGTGTCAACTCTCATAAAAAACGGCAGAGTGTTTACAAACATACCACCTGTAAGCTTGTCCTCAAAATCCGGACGGTTCATTACGGGAACGCCGAAGCACACATCTGAACAGTCGCTTATTCTTTTCAAATGCACACCGAGCGCAATTGAAAACAGGGTAAACGGCGCGATTCTGTTTTCGTTGCAAAAAATCGCGATTGCATGATTTAAAACCTCGGAAAATTTGAAAGTACAGCGTTCACCCGCATTACTCACATAAGCTCCCGCGCTTTTCTTCAAATAAGCCCTCTCACCGTTAAATTTTTCAATTTGTTTAACCCAATAATCTTTATCTTTTTTAAACGCTTCCGAAACGAGATATTCTTTTTCTCGCGTAATGTGTTGATCATAGCCCGGCATCATTTCCAACCCGGGGTCCTCGCCCGAAAGAAACGCCAAATAGACCGATGAAAGTCTGTTTGAAAGATCAACCACGCTCCATCCGTCACAAATTATATGGTGCAGCTTCATTAATATTCCGCCGCTTTTTTCGTCATATTTATAAATAAAAAACTGACAAAGGGGGCTTTCACAAACAGGCATTGCAATTTGTGCAATTGTGTTTTCCCATCGTGTTATTCCATCTTCATCGGTCATTGAAAAATCATAAAACGGAAACTTTTCATCCTTATGTGGAGCGTAAAACTGACAGGGTTTGCCGTTTATAACCGCCATCCGCGTTCTCAGCGACAAATCCCGCTCCAATACATAGTTTATACATTTCGTAACCAAAGAAACGTCAATTCGCCCTTTTATTCTTATTGACGTGCATATATTGTTCATCGGGCTGTTTGGGTACAACCTTTCTAATTCCCATATATTGCGTTGGCTTTGTGACACGGGAAAAATTCGATCGCAATCCTGACTTGATTCCAACAAATCATCGCCCCCCTTTTTATATAAGTAAAGAACTTCCAAATAGAATATAACACAGCTTTCATCATATTTCAACACTATTTTTATTTTTTTATTAACTTTTAGTTAACTTTTTGTTAAAGATTTTGTAAAATATATGTTTTATAAAATTTATATTTCTGTCATTGTTGACAAAACTTCTGATCGAGTATATAATCGAAACATAATCCATAACATTTATTTAGGAGGTTTTATCTATGGAACTTAAAGGAAGCAAAACAGAAGCTAACCTAATGGCGGCGTTTGCAGGCGAATCGCAAGCGAGAAATAAATACACCTATTATGCTTCGCAAGCTAAAAAAGATGGTTTTGTTCAAATAGGTGACATTTTTGAAGAATCGGCAAACAACGAAAAGGAGCACGCGAAAATTTGGTTTAAGTTTCTGCATGGCGGTGCTGTTCCGACGACAATCGACAACCTCGTCGACGCGGCGGCGGGTGAACATTTTGAATGGACTGAAATGTATGCCGAATTCGCAAAAACAGCAAAAGAAGAAGGTTTTGACAATTTAGCATTCTTATTTGAAGGAGTTGCCAAAATCGAAAAGGCTCACGAAGAACGCTACAATACTCTTTTAGCCAATATTAAGAGCGACAAGGTCTTTGAAAAAGCCGAAAGCCAAAAATGGATATGTTCTAATTGCGGTCATGAGTATTTTGGCGTTAATTCACCCGAATTGTGTCCTATTTGTTCACATCCCAAGGCATATTTTGAAATTAAAGGCGAGAATTATTAAACAAATTTTCTTATCAGTACATAATAAAAACGGATTTTCGCAGGCTGTTTCAACCTTGAAAATCCGTTTTTTATTTTTCTACATCATTTCCACTTCAAAGCTTCCGCAAATCGTATCGCTTTTATGTTTTGCCTCGTTTGCCGGCGGCTCCTGCGCGACACTAATGTCGGATAACGTGCAGGCATTTGTTCTGTTGTTGAATTTGCAGCTTTGAACGCTGCACTTTATTGCTTGCTGTCCCATACTTGCCATTTTCTTAACCTCCTGAGCATAATGTTTATTACGGGGATTATTATAGCCGCAGGAAAGGTAAATTATTCATGGGAATTTCATATTTTGATTTGCATTGCGACACCTTGGGTGTTGCGTTTAACACAAAGCAACATTTATATAAAAACCGTTTATGTGTCGATTTTGAAAGAATGCGCCGTTTTTCTTCGGCAGGTGCTTTTTTCGCTATTTGGGCAGTTAAAGAAGAATATCCGAGCCCTTTTGAATATGTTCGCAAATGTGTGAATTATTTTAAAGGGCAAATAGCCGAAAATGGCGAAAAAGTTATGCTTGTTTCACCGAAAGATTATTTTAAATTAAAAGCATCGGGTAAAGCGCTTATCTGTTTAAGTGTTGAAGGCGGCGATGCTTTAGAAAGTGATTTGGATAATATTTACAAATTAAAGAACATGGGAATAGGTCTTCTCACCCTCGTTTGGAATAACAAAAACGAATTGGGATGCGGCACTTTCTTCGGTTGTGGTGACGGGTTGACTGGGTTCGGCAAAAGCGCGCTTTCCGAGCTTGAAAAAACCGAAACAATAGTTGATGTTTCTCATTTAAACGAACGCGGCTTTGCCGATGTTTGCTGTTTAGCGACAAAACCGTTTTTGGCAACCCATTCAAATTGTTTCAAAATCTGCTCTCACGAAAGAAACCTGAAAGATTGGCAAATAAAAGAAATCGCCAGATTCGGCGGTGTAATCGGGCTTAATTTATATTCATTATTTTTAAACGGCAGAACGTCAAGCTCTGTTCTTGACGTGTTGAAACACGCCGACCACATCACGAAAATCGCTAAAACAACAGATTGCATCGCCATCGGAACCGATTTTGACGGAATGCCCTACCCTGTCAAAGAAATGAACGGAATTTCGGGAATGAGCATTCTTAAAAATGTTCTTACAAAAGCATTCGGATCAGATTCGACCGAAAAAATATTATGGAAAAACGCCGCCAATTTCTTTGAACGTTTTTATTCGGGCAACGAAGATTGAGTTTCTGCTTTCAGAAAGATTTTATCATCATCATTACTTTCTTTAAAATTTTCGCATAGTCTGTTTGTAACTTTTGCCGCGTCAAGCACGTTTGAAACAATCAGCATGACAACCGTCTTTGATTTTGAGCAACTTGCGAACACATCACCCTTTCTGAGTGTTTTTAAAAAACACATCCTCAGAGTTTCGTTTACTTGTGCCAATACATCATCGGACAATTCCTCCGTTCCGCATATTTCAAAAAGGAGAAGAACCAACGAATAATTTCTTCTTTCAAGCTGGCGTATTTCATACTCGTAAATATCTTTCAAAACATTGTAATCACAAAACAACGCCTTGTTTGTTGAATTTATTTTGTTCATTATTTTTTATCGCTCCTCTCAAATATTTTTCTATTGTCATTATATAATATTTGTTATACAATGTCTATCTAATATTTTGGTTAAATTTGTTTAAAAAGGTGTGACAAAATGTCGGAATTTACCGAAAAGCAATATTTATTATGGTTATCTAATGTTTCGGGCATGACTAACATTCGGGTTGAGGCACTTTTAGCTCATTTCGGAAACGCTTGTGAAATTTATTCCGCCGACACCTGCGAACTTCGCGGCTTTAGCTTTATGTCAGAGACAATGCTCGACGATTTAACTTCTAAAGAAAAAGCCGGGCGTATTGATGAATTGTGCCGAAAAATTGAATCTTCCGACACCAAGTACATTACGAAATTTGAACCTGAATATCCTTTTCTTTTGAACGCAATTTACGACTCTCCGCTTTTGCTTTATTACCGTGGGACAATTCCCGATAACAGGCTTCCGAACATAAGCATTGTCGGCACTCGCAAATGTTCTGAATACGGTGTGAACGCAGCTCATTTAATCAGCAGAAATCTCGCAAAGTGCGGCGTAACAATCGTAAGCGGAATGGCTCGAGGGCTTGATTCGGCGGCACACCTCGGCGCACTTGAGGGCGGCGGTCTCACGGTCGCGGTTCTCGGTTGTGGAGTTGACATTTGTTATCCGCCTGAAAACAAATCTCTTATGGAAAAAATTCAAAATAATGGTTGTGTTGTTTCTGAATTTCCTCTCGGAACGCCTGCGCTCAAAGCTTATTTCCCAAAAAGAAACAGAATAGTCAGCGGCTTGAGCTTAGCCACCGTCGTTGTGGAGGCTGATGAAAAAAGTGGCACTGAAATTACCGCGAACCTGGCACTCGAACAAGGGAGAGACGTTTTCGCCGTTCCCGGAAGCATTTTCAGCAAACAAAGCATCGGCACAAACAACATGCTTAAAAACGGCGCAATTCCTTTAACAAACTATATGGATGTTATAAACTATCTTGCCAATACCGCGTCTATAGATTTCGGTGTTCTTCCCGACGAAGAAATCGAAATCGAGCCGAATTTAGACGATGACAATGAATCTTCTGTTGTTTATAAGCATATTAAATCGGAATCAATAACCATCGATGAACTAATATCTCTTACAGGTCTTTCCGCGCAAAAAACACTTGTCGCACTTACCAAACTTGAAAACCGCGGCTTGATTGAAAGATTGCCCGGACAACGATGTATCAAATCAATCCGATAAAAAAAGAAACACCGTGATTGACAGACAACCTACCACAGAGTATAATGCTAAAAACGCTTTTTATTTCTACATTAATTATTGGAGGTAAAAATGGCTTCAAAAAACGCTAAATCAACATCAGCTAAAAAGAAAAAGCTCGTTATCATCGAGTCTCCTCACAAAATTAAAACACTTAAGAAAATCCTCGGTCCTTCTTACAAAATCGAGGCTTCTGTCGGGCATGTACGCGACATGCCGAAGAGCGAACTCGGCGTTGACGTTGAAAATAATTTTGAACCTAAATATATTACCATTCGTGGTAAAGGTGATATTTTGGCCAAGCTTCGCAAGGAAGTCAAGGACAGCTCACACGTTTACCTCGCGACTGACCCAGACCGTGAAGGCGAGGCAATTTCATGGCATTTGACTCATGCTCTCAAACTTGACGAAAAAAACACCAGCCGAATAACCTTTAACGCGATTACAAAAAGCTCAGTTTTAAACGGAATAAAAGAAGCGCGTCCAATTGATATGGCTCTTGTCGATGCGCAGCAGGCACGCCGCGTTTTAGACAGAATAATAGGTTATAAAATAAGCCCTTTGCTTTGGCGTAAAGTCAAAAAAGGGTTAAGCGCGGGGCGCGTTCAGTCAGTCGCACTCAGAATTATCTGCGACAGAGAAGCCGAAATAGAAAATTTTGTTCCGGAAGAATATTGGACAATAGATGCCGAGCTTGCTCAGAAAAACGTAAATTTTTCTGCAAGATATCCACGTGAAAATAAAATTTCTAACGAAGCCGATGCAAACAAAATTATAAACGAAGCGAAAGTCAACGATTTTATCGTTGCCGAGGTGAAAAAAGGGACACGTACAAAGAAACCTCTTCCGCCTTTCACAACAAGCACATTGCAGCAGGAAGCGTCAAAGCAATTTAACTTCACATCGAGCAAAACAATGATTATTGCCCAGCAGCTTTACGAGGGCATTGAGATAAAAGGCGAAGGTGCCATCGGTCTTGTTTCATATATCAGAACCGATTCTGCGCGAATTTCCGATGAGGCTTTTGAAGAAGGAAAAGCTTATGTAACCGATAACTACGGCAGTTCTTACGCTGTTTCCGAAAAGCCTGAACACAAATCAAGAAGCCGCGCCCAAGACGCGCACGAGGCGATTCGCCCGTCATACACACGTTTTCGCCCCGATTTAATAAAAGAATCTCTTTCCAAGGATCAGTTTAAGTTATATAATTTAATTTGGATGCGTTTCATGGCAAGCATCATGACACCCGCCGTTTATGACACTGTTTCCGTTAAAATCAAAAGCGGCGAGCTTATTTTCAGAGCGTCGGGTTCTGTAATGAAGTTTGACGGTTATAAAAAACTTGAATTAAAAGAAGAAGACGATAAAGCCGAACCGCCGATTCCCGAACTCAAAGAGGGTGAAAAGCTTACATTAAAACAAATTATCGGTGAGCGGCACTTCACACAGCCACCTCCGCGTTACAGCGAGGGAATGCTCATTAAAACACTTGAAGAAATCGGTGTTGGTCGTCCGAGCACCTATGCACCCACTATTGCTACAATAACCACCAGAAACTATGTTTCTAAAGAAAATAAAATGTTTTTCCCTACAGAACTTGGTGAAATCGTTAATGAAATTATGACTGAAAATTTCGACGACATAGTGGACGTTGATTTCACCGCAAAAATGGAGCAGGATTTGGACAAGGTCGAGGACGGCGAAGTCGCTTGGCGCGATGTTATAGGTCGATTCTATCCTCCGTTTGACACCAAGCTTAAAGAAGCGGAAGAAAATCTCGGCACGTTCGAAATTAAGGACGAGGAAAGCGATGTCGATTGCGAACTTTGCGGAAGAAAAATGGTAATTAAACTCGGAAAGTTCGGAAAATTCCTTGCTTGCCCCGGCTTCCCTGAATGCCGAAACGCCAAACCTTATTTTGAGGAAGCGGGTGTTTCGTGTCCTTCCTGCAATGGCAAGGTTATGATAAAAAAGACGAAGAAAGGTAGAAAATATTACGGCTGTGAAAACAATCCGGGCTGTGATTTCATGTCGTGGAATAAGCCCGCAGAGGGAAAATGCCCCAATTGCGGTTCTTATTTAATAGAAAAAGGTTCTCGCGACAGAAAAATTTGCTGTACTAACAATGAATGCGGCTATTTTACCGAAATATCCGGCGATGAAGAATAATGTATGATACTTTACTCCAAAAAATAAAAAAACTTCGTGAAGCGGCACAAAGCTCAAACGATCACCCTATGAAAGCGATTGCACGTGAATACAGGCAGCTTTCCTCGGCAACCGTTGACCAACCTCCAACCGAAAGCATCGATGACATCATTTTAACTGAGGTCGTTTCGTTGTGCCAAGATTTAACTGCAGTGAACGAGCATGCACGTGAATCAACCTCTGTCAATTCGGCTATAAACGCGCTTTCATATTCCGAGCTTACCGCCGCTGTCGGCGTTTTCGAAGAATTAAACCGTTCTGACGGTTTGATTATTGCAACGGCTGTTGCTGAAAAACTTGAAATAACCCGCACGGTTTTAGCAAGTGCACTTAAAAAATTGGAATCGGCGGGAGTTATTGAAACGCGTTCGCTTGGCGCAAAGGGAACGCATATAAAAATTATTAATAATCTCATTTTCGATAAATTGACATAGGATTGATAACTTTTGAAAACGAAAACCTTAAAAATCATCGTTGTGATATCAGCGACCCTGTTATTCCTTGCCGTTATAATCGGTGTACTGCTTTTCAACGGGATAATTTGGTTCGTTTGTCCCGAACATAAAGGCTTTAATGTCAAAGGTATAGATGTTTCTCGTTATCAAGGTGAAATTAACTGGCAAGAAATTTCGTTGCAAGATATAAAATTCTCATTTATAAAAGCAACCGAAGGAACTTCCTACGTTGACCCGAAATTCAACGAAAATGCCGTCTCGTCAATATCTAATGGTATTCATGCCGGAGCGTATCATTTCTTTAGTGCTGAAAGCCCGGGCGAAACACAGGCTGAAAATTTTATTGAAGCAATCTTGCCGTATTCGTTTGATTTGCCTCCTGTTCTCGACTTCGAAATATCAAAATCCGTTTCCGATAAGGAAAATGTTATACGGGAAGCTTTAGTATTTTTGCAAGAAATCGAAAATCAATTTAAGGTGAAACCGCTAATTTACACCACTTATGAAAGCTATAATAATTTTTTAACAATAGATTTTGATGAATATCCCTTGTGGTTCAGAGATTTGCTGAAAGAACCTAAAATCAACGGAAACAGAGATTGGGTTTTCTGGCAATACTGCAACAGAGGGCGTTTAAAAGGATTTGATCGCAAACAGAAATATGTTGATTTAAATGTTTTCAATGGGACAGAAGAAGAATTTGAAACTTATATAAAGGAAAATTATAATGAATAAATCAAACAATTCACTTACTTTCAACCATAGCTCATTCGTGAAACAAGGCGCAATTCTCGCGGCAGCAGGGATTCTGTCGCGCGTTTTGGGGTTTATCCTGCGTGTTCCGATATCTCATTACTTAGGAGACGACGGCAGTTGCATATACAACGACGGTTACAGCATTTATAATTTTGCTTTAATTCTTTCCTCGGCAGGGCTTCCCGCCGCAATTTCCAAAATGGTTTCAGAAAGGCTCACTTTAGGCAAACGCGAGGAAGCTCATAAAATTTTTAAAACCTCCTTAATATGTTCAGCTTTTCTCGGTCTTTTAGCATCACTTGTGTTAGTTTTCGGTGCAGATGTGCTTGCAAATCAATTCAAAAACCCTCAAAGTTATTATACAATAATAGCCTTGTCCCCAACGCTTTTTATCGTCGCGATCATGGCGGTTTTCAGAGGTTATTTCCAAGGAATGCACTCTACCGTTCCTACAGCAGCTTCTCAAATCATCGAACAGATTTTCAACGTAATTTTCAGCATTGTTCTAATGCTTTCATTTATGAAAATGACACTGCCGCCCACATATCGTTTTTTCGACGACAAATTAGCTTTGGGTGCGGCAGGCGGTCAGCTCGGAACAGGTGTCGGTGCAATGGCGGGTCTTGTTTTCATTCTAATTCTCTACTTTGCAATGAGACCTGTTATAATAAAAGGCTTGAAAAAAAGCCCCGATTACAACGTAAAGAAATCATCTTCACTGGCAAAAGAGCTTTTCATGGTTGCCGTCCCGATAATCGCCGGAACAGCTGTATTTAGTTTTTCTAATTTAATAGACACTGCAATGGTCAAAGGCAGAATGCTTGAAGCGGGTTTTACGCTTGAGCAAGCACTTGAACAATACGGCATTTACGGCTCGAAATTCGTCACTCTGACAACGCTTCCCGTTTCAATTTCGGCAGCACTTGCCACCGCAATCATTCCAAGCATAGCCGCTTCTTCTGTTTTAAACGCTAAAAACGAAGTTAAATCTAAAATTGATTCTGCTCTCAGAATTTCAATGCTAATTTCCGTTCCCGCCGCGGTCGGTCTCGGCGTTTTGGCCGATCCGATTATTAAATTAGTTTTCAGAAGCACTCCAAACGGTTGGGAATTTCTTGCAATAGGCTCTGTTTCTGTAATCTTTTTGGCACTCACACAAATCGCCGCAGGAATTTTGCAAGGTGTTGGTAAAATATATGTTCCTGTAATTGCCGCCGCTTGTGGTGTGGTCGTTAAAATTCCTTTGAATTACGTTCTTTGCGCCATTCCCGAAATTAACATCTATGGTGCAGTCATAAGCACCATAGCTTGCTATATTGTCGCTTCGGGCGTTAATATCTTTATGCTGAGCAGAGTAACAAAAACAAAACCCGATTTTGTTTCAATCCTTTTAAAGCCTCTTGTTGCTTCCATAGGAATGGGAGCTGTTTGCTTCGGTGTTTATCACCTTTGCCGCTGTTTTGTTCACAGCAACACAGTTTCAACCATCGCCGCAACTGCCGTGGGCGTTGTCTCTTACATCATCTTTATCTCTCTGATAAAAGGCATCAACGAATCGGATTTGAAAATAATGCCGTTCGGAAAGAAGCTTTCAAGGTTGTTGAAAACACCCCACTAATATCTTTTCTTCAAAGTCAATGAATTTTTGTTCTTTCGATTTTTCGCTCTATACCTAATTATAAAGAAGATTATAGCCAAAACCACTATCCCTGCGTAAACCGGAATCGCATAAATTGTAACGGCGAAATCTTTCGCTTTTCCGAACAACCCTATTAAACCTTTCGGTTTTGGTGGTGCTTCCACGATTGCATCTAACGCGTTAATCTCATCGGTATAAATCACTTCTCCATCCAGCAAATAATCAATAGAGCCTATAATCTGCCCTTCTTCAATTGGCGCGGCAAACCTCACAGTTTCATCCGGCACTGCGTCGGGGTCTTTACTTTCTTCAGGTATTACTATAAGTTCTTCATCAAAAGTTATTACTTTTTCAATCCGTGCATATTCATCCATGCTGAATAATTTCTGCGTTTCGCTTCCATGCACCATAAATCTTGTCGTTTGCGGTCCTTCGGGATCGGCGTTTATCACTTCGATTTCGCCAAGGTCTGCATCGCCGTCTTGAATAAATCGCATAGAAAAATTATCAAACCCGTAATCAAACAATTTTTTGCTGTCGTTCCATCTTTCAGGTGGGTTAGACGATTCGATCGAACCCGAAAACATAACTATCGCAACTAAATCGCGCCCGTCCTTCGTGGCTGAAGCCGCAACGCAATAACCTGCATCATCATGAAATCCCGTTTTTATACCTGTCGCGTATTTGTAATAGTTGGAGGAGCTTGTGTCAATAAGGTCATTGTGTGTTTTCCAATTGCAATTTTTAATTTCGCCTTGAGGATATTCTGAAAGAGCCGACTGCTCAGCACTTGAACCGTAAAACATATCTTCGCCTGCTATTCGCGCAAAATCCGGGTTTTTCATCGCATGAGCCGAAATAAGCGCCATATCATAGGCAGTTGTATAGTGTCTTGAATCGTGAAATCCGTGAGGATTTACAAAATTAGTGTCAAGACATCCCAATTCTACCGCTTTTTTATTCATTTGCGAACAAAACCATTGCTCCGCGGCGGAATAGCTTATGTCTTCATCATTAAGAACACGTTTTGCAACTGCCTTGGCAATAACGCACGCTGTGTCGTTTCCTGAGGGTATAATAAGCGCTCTGAGCAGGTTTTCCACCGTGAAAACTTCACCCGGTCTGTTGTCGGCAACACTTGACCCATAAGGAGTTGCGTTCACTTCATCGCCGCACATTATGTTTTCATTGAGTTCAAAATTTTCTAAGAAAATAACAGCGACCAAAATTTTTGTCATACTCGCCGGGTACATACGTTTATACGCATCTTTCTCGAAAAGAACCGTATCTGTTTTGACATCATAAAGCACGGCTGCTCTCGCGTCGATTTCTGATTCCGATAATGGCTCAGCAAAAACTTTTGTCGAGACAATCGACGACAAACCCGCCGCTGTCAATGTCACCAATACTGTTAAAGCAATTATAGTCTTTTTTATTTTTTTAATCTTCATAATTCTATCCTCCGTTTATTTTTCCGACAATCCACTTGCAGCAAGCATAAGTTGTGACGGCGCATAAAAAACCCAAATCATTTTTCCGGCAAACACGCTTATTCTTCCTATATTCGGTAAATTATAAAACATCACGCAAACATCACAGAATAAAAACAAAACAAACGCAATTTCAATAATCAGCTTACGTTTACTCCCAAATTCTGACAAAAACGATGAAACAACGCTTGACAATAAACAACAAGCATATAATACCGACACCGAAACAATAAAATCTTTCCCAAATAAATAAACAATAACTGCAGCAATCGCGAAAACAGCGTATATAAACAGCTTCTTTCCGCCGCCTTTGTTCCTTATGAAATGAAAAACATGCGCGAAACAAAACACCGCCACGCCAATTATATAATTTCCGATTATTAAAATCATAAAATCCGACGCAACTGTCAGGAACATTGCCGATTTCAACAACCTGCTCCTTGAAAAAACCGAAACAGCAAAACACAAAGTGATAAACACGAATTTTAAATTATCGTTCATATCTTCCTCTATTGAGATTCTTCACTGTTTTCAAGAGGACAATCAGTTTTGGCTTTTTTGATGTCAAATCGCCCTCTCCTTCCCGCATTATAAATACTCAAAACCGCTTCCTTATCTTTTTCGTTCAATTTGCGCCGAAGCTTAGTTTGCGCAAATTCAAACAGCGGCTTTATGTTAACCTCATTAATTTTCGCCATGATGGACTGTTTCAGCAAACCTATGTCTATCTTCTGTATATGTATCCGTTCCTTATCGAATCCCTCGGAAGCGGATATATGCTTGAAAATTTCGGCGGTATAGAGCGCGTCACTTAACGCATCGTGATATTTTCGGTCTTCTTCTTTCTCTAATCCAAGTGTTTCCACTGCTGTTTTAAGCGCTATGGCCGTGTTGGGATTATTTAAATACACATTTGCCATTTTTTGAACATTAACATAGTTTTTTGACACCCTGCTTGCATTCATGCTGTAATACAATATGTTCGTAAAAAGCTCTTTTATATCATCGGGTCCCCATATAAGAAATGTTATCTTTCCGTCTCCGAGCCAATCGGCAAATTCTTCAAACACTTCGATAAAATAAGGACTTTCTTTCAAAATCGCTCGTGGAATCCGTGTTATCCTATCGATATACGGATGCATCCTGGTGTATATTTTAGGTTTCACAAAAAAGCTTTTTCTTTCCGCTATGTCTCCGTTTTCGTCGAGCTTCGCCACGCCTATTTGAATGATTTCGGCAGAACATCTCGGATCGGCTTTTATTGTGGTATAAGGAAAATCAAAAAACTGATTAAACTCAAAATCTATCGCGATATAAGTCATGACATAATAATCGGGGTTTGATTAATTCCCCAAATTTCCTCCGCATATTGTTTTATAGTTCGATCGCTCGAGAATTTCCCGCTGCAAGCGGTGTTCATAATCGCCATTTCCGCCCATTTCTCTTTGTTCTTATACGCTTGCGCCACGCTTTCCTGCACCAAAGAATAATCTTCAAAATCTTTCAAAATAAAATATTCATCCGGCATGCTTCCATGCCAACCGTTTAACAGAGAATCATAAATTTCTCGGAAAAGCTCACGATCGTCTGACAGCGAACCGTTTATAAGTTGTGTCATTACTGCGCGAACATTTTTATTCATGTTGAAAATGTCCCATGGCGAATGTTCGCCCGAAAGATACATTTTTATCACTTCATCGGCCTTCATTCCAAAAATGAAAATGTTGTCGTTTCCGACTTCCTCTGCGATTTCAACATTCGCGCCGTCAAGCGTGCCTAATGTTACGGCACCGTTAAGCATAAATTTCATGTTGCCTGTTCCCGATGCTTCTTTGCCGGCGGTCGAAATTTGTTCGCTTACATCACATGCGGGAATGAGCTTTTCGGCAAGCGACACTCTATAATTTTCGAGGAACAGAACCTTAATCCTCCCGTCGACCGTCGGGTCACCGTTCACTAAATTTGCCACATTGTTAATCAATTTGATTATCAATTTCGCACGATGATATCCTGCCGCCGCCTTTGCACTGAAAATGAACGTCCGCGGCTCAACATCAATCCACGGTTCTTCTTTCATTCTGTTAAACAAAGCCAAAATGTGGAGGACATTAAGCAGCTGGCGTTTATATTCATGCAAACGCTTAACTTGAATGTCGAAAATCGAATCGGGGTCAACACTCATTCCGTTTTGCCGTTTGATATAGTTCGACAATTCCACTTTGTTATTACGTTTCACTTCCATAAATTTTTCTTGGAACGACGAATCTTTTACGTATGGAACAAGCTTTTTAAGCTCCGATAAATCGCTCATCCAGCCGTCGCCTATCACTTCTTTTATAAGTCCGCTTAAACCCGGATTGCAATAAGCAAGCCAACGCCGCTGGGTTATGCCGTTTGTTTTGTTATTAAACTTTTCGGGGTAGATTTCATAAAAGTCGGAAAGTTCCTGTTTTTTTAATATTTCCGTATGAATTTGAGCAACGCCGTTAACAGAATGACTTCCCACAATTGCCAAATATGCCATTCTCACCTGTCCATCGGCAATTATCGCCATATTTCTGATTTTTTCAGGGTCATTTCCGAATCGTTCGGTCAAGAGCGAGCAAAAACGACGGTTTATCTCTTCGATTATCATATAAAGCCGCGGCAAAACTCTTGAAAAAAGCTCGACAGGCCATTTCTCAAGTGCTTCAGACATAATTGTGTGATTTGTATATGCGCAGGTTTTGCGTGTGATTTCCCATGCTTCTTCCCATGAAAGATTGTTTTCGTCAATCAAAACACGCATAAGCTCTGCTATTGTAACTGTCGGGTGAGTGTCGTTTAACTGAAAAGCCACTTTTTCTGAAAACAATTGCAATTCATTTTCGTGTGTCTCCTTAAATCTTGCAATTACCCTTTGTATTGTCGCCGAAATGAAGAAATATTGCTGTTTAAGCCGAAGCTCCTTGCCGCTCATTTTATCATCAGCAGGATAAAGCACCTCAGCTAAGGTTCTTGCTAAGCTTTCCTCTTCCTTTGCTTTTGTATACTCACCGTCGTTAAACGAACGAAGGTCAAATCTGTTAATTGCGTGAGCATCCCACAATCTTAATGTGTTGACCGTGTTCGAGCCATAGCCGATGACAGGATAATCATAGGGCACAGCAAGTACCGATTGATAATTTTCTTGAACAAATTTAAAACTTCCATCGGAACGCTTTATTGGTCGAATTGTTCCGCCAAAACGCACCTCTACAGAATATTCCGGGCGTTTAACCCCCCACATGTCGCCTTCTTCAAGCCAGTTGTCGGGTTTTTCAACCTGAAACCCATTCTCAATTTTCTGCTCGAAGATTCCGTAATGATAGCGAATGCCGCAACCGTATGCCGGATAGGAAAGTGTTGAAAGCGAGTCTAAAAAACAAGCCGCAAGCCGCCCAAGACCACCGTTTCCAAGCCCGGGGTCACGCTCCGAATCCTCAATAAGGCTGTAATCAATATTCAATTCCTCTAAAACTTCCTTGACTTCATCATAAACCGACAGATTTATCAATGTGTTGCCCAAGAACCGTCCCATGAGAAATTCCATAGACAAATAATAGACAACTTTAACATCTTTTTTCGAATATTCATCATGAGTAGCTATCCACCTATCCATGACAATATCACGTATTGTGAACGCCAACGCCTCATAAAGCTGTTCAGGCGCTGCCGTGGCGATTGTCTTTCTCGAAAGTGCTTTTACGTTTTCGCTTAACTTCTCTTTCAACTTCTCTTTTGAAATAATTGATATATTGTTTCCCACTATATTTGTGCCTCCTCTTTTGTTCCCGAAGATATTGTATCACATTTTCTTCCTTTTATCAAAATATAATTTCCAAAAATATTGACAATTATTTCACGCGAATTCTTTTTTAAATTAAAAAACCCACAACACCAACCTTACGATTGCTGTTACGGGTTCAATCCTTGTTCTTGAGAGGCGCCACCCAGATTCGAACTGGGGGTAAAGGAGTTGCAGTCCTCTGCCTTACCGCTTGGCTATGGCGCCGATGTTCTTTTTTTGTACAAAGCCTCGTTAAATTAAAAATGAAAAAATTACAGCGCCGCAGACTCATCAACACCATTATCTTTTCACCTTTGTTTCGCGCTAACTCTGTAATTGACCCGTAGGAGAATCGAACTCCTGTTTCAGCCGTGAAAGGGCCGTGTCTTAACCGCTTGACCAACGGGCCGTCAAATGCCGCCGAACAGAGCGCACCTCAATGCGTTCTGTGCAAAACGGCAACGGAAATCAGTCTATCATATTAAATCTATCGTGTCAACCAAATTTTTTATTTTTTATTTATTTTTTTGTTCCTCTTAGTTCCTGCCTGTTTTCGTACAATATATCTATCGTATCAGAGAAGCTCGCTTCCGCCTCTCTCATTTTGCGGCTTGTCGCTTCGATTGCTTCTCTCAAAATTTCTTCGCTGTTCGCCAAAATTTCGTCAGCATATTCCATCGCGTTGATTCTCATTTCGCGCGCGCCTCTTTTGGCATCCTCGACAATTTGTAATGCCTTTTCGTTTGCCGCTCTCAAAATTTCGTGATCGCTGATCATTCTGGCGACTTCATTTTCAGCCTCTTGAATGACATGCGACGCTTTATTTCTCGAGTCATTTATTATTTTGTCACTGTCGGATATGACACGCTTTGCCTGAACAATTTCATTCGGCAAATCCTTTGCCAATTCATCTATGACCGGACGTATTTCATCAATAATGTCATAAATGGCATTCTTATCTACCGAAACCTTGCTCGAAAACGGAATTGGCTTTGATGACTCGACTACATCCTCAATCTTTGAAAGCATTTCTTCCAATCTTTGCATATGCGTACTGACAGACTCCATTCCAAAATCCTCCCTGTTTTTTTGATTCTTTTTTGTAAACAAAATACTTTTCTACTTCAATTTTCTCAAAAGCTCTTTCTTTATAAAAGGCGGAACCATTTTGTCGATGTTGCCGCCATAGCTTATTACTTCTTTTACTATTCTTGAACTTAAATATAAATGCTGTGTGTTAGTCGCTAAAAAAACCGTTTCAATGTCGTTTGACATACTTCTGTTGGTTAAAGCCATTTGAAATTCATATTCAAAATCGGTTACAGCACGAAGCCCTCTAATCACGACCTTTGCTCCCGATTTTTCCGCGTAATCAATGAGTAACCCTGAAAACGAATCCACCTCAACATTTTTTATGTCTTTAGTAAGCTCTTTTAATTGTTCAATTCTTTCTTCAACCGTAAAAAACGCGCTTTTTTCTGAATTTTTCAAAACCGCGACAACAAGCTTGTCGAACAACAAGCTCGCCCTTTTTATTATATCCAAATGCCCAAACGTCGCCGGGTCAAAGCTTCCGGGATAAACCGCCGTCATTACTCTGCTTCCTCTTTTCTCAAAAACGTAATACTCGTACCTGAATAAATTTTAGTTTTCACTTCAACAAACCCAAGCTTTCCATATTCAGGAACATCATCGTTTTTTCTTCTTTCAATTATGCAAATTCCATCGACATCCATAATTGCTTCAACATTTTTCAATATTTCCGACAAAAATTCAATCGACTTATCGTAAGGTGGGTCTATATATATAATATCAAAAACACGATGTTTTTCAAGCAAACTTTTTGCCGCTCTATTCGCATCTTGCAAATAAATTTCGGCTTTTTCAATAAATCCTGTTTTTTCAATGTTTTTATTTACAATTTCAATATTTTCTCTCGATATGTCAACGAAAACCGCTGATTTTGCTCCCCTACTCAAGGCTTCAATGCCGACAGCACCTGTCCCTGCGAATAAATCAAGAACCGTGTAACCTTCAACATCGTTCAACACATTGAACAATGCCTCTCTCGCCATTGCTGCCGTAGGTCGTGCTGCAAGCCCGTTAGGCGCGTAAAGCGCGCGCCCTTTCGCTGTTCCTGAAATAACGCGAAGCAAATTACCACCTCTGAAAATTTCTTCTAAAGCAACCATCGCGAAAAGTCTATTATAATACTACATTAATTTCCCTTTTTTTGCAATACATAAAATTAAAAAATATATTTTTATAATACAACACTCGGAAAATCCCCGTTTCGGCAAACCTCTCCCGTAAGTGTTTTTATTTCATTCATAAGAGCATTTTCTTTCAAATAGTGCCTTTTTTTAAGCATTTCAGCCACAGCCTCTCGCGTTTGGATTAAAATTTCCGAATCTTTATAAAGATTCGATATTTTCATTTCAGGAAGCCCATGCTGCCTCGTTCCGAAAAATTCTCCAGGTCCGCGCAGTTCAAGATCCATTTCGGAGATAACAAAACCGTCGTTTGTTTTCGTCATGGCTTTCATTCTTTCCTTAGCGACCTCCGATTTTGAATCACTTACCAAAACACAATAGGATTTTTCAGCACCGCGCCCTACTCTTCCTCGAAGCTGATGAAGTTGAGAAAGACCAAAACGATCGCTATTTTCAATCAGCATGACCGTCGCATTAGGCACGTTTATTCCAACCTCAATGACCGTTGTCGAAACAAGAACATCCGTTTCGCCTTCTGCAAACTTCCGCATAATTTCACGCTTTTCCGTCGGTTTCATTCCACCATAAAGACATTCTATTTTCAATTCACCCGAGAAAATCGTTTTTAACGCTTCTGTATATTCAACAACCGCTTTTACGTTTATTTTTTCCGATTGATTGACCGCCGGACATATTATATATGTTTGCCGCCCTTCTTCTTTTTGTTTTTTAATAAATTCGTAAATCCGCTTGTGATAATAAGAGCTTACGGCTGTGGTGTTTATGGGCTGTCTACCCGGCGGAAGTTCTTTTATCGAAGTGATGTCTAAATCGCCGTAAAGAATCAATGCTAATGTTCTCGGTATTGGTGTCGCCGTCATGACAAGAACATGGGGCGGATTTTCGCCAGTATTACTCAGTTTCGCGCGCTGTCTCACTCCAAAACGATGTTGTTCGTCTGTCACGGCAAACCCAAGTTTCGCAAAATATACGCTGTCTTGAATAAGCGCATGAGTTCCTATAATGATGTCAATCTCACCGTTTGCCAGCCGTTTTTTAATGTCATCCTTCTGTTTTTTATTCAATGATCCTGTCAGACACTCCACCCTTATGTCAAGTTCTTCAAATAATTGTTTAAAACTCTCAAAATGCTGTTCTGCCAACGTTTCTGTCGGTGCCATAACAGCAGATTGAAATCCATTCACAGCCGCCATATAACATCCTATTTGCGCAATAACAGTTTTTCCCGAACCGACATCGCCTTGAACCAATCTATTCATGGCAAACCCGTTGCAAAAATCTGCTTTCATGTCGTCAATCGCTGATTTTTGCGCATTTGTCAGCGTGTATTGAAACGCTGCTTCTATTCTTCTCGTATCTATATTTGAAAAAATAAATCCCTTATTTTTTTTCAAGCTTCCCTTAATGTGAAAAAGACAAAGCTGCGTGATTAACAGCTCTTCGAAAACAAGCCTTTTTCTTGCGGCAAAAAAACCTTCGTCATTTTCGGGAAAATGAATATTTTTTATCGCATAATTTTTATCGCAAAGGTCGTATTTTTCAATCAAATTACTCGGAAGCGTTTCATCGAAAAGATGCGGTGAAACATTTAGAACATCTTTTATAAGCGAACGAAATAAATTCTGCGAAATTTTGTCGGTCGAAGGATATACAGGCGTAATTCTGGCACTTTTCAACATTTCTTTTCCAACCACCTCATAGTCAGGCGATTCCATTTGCAATTTGCCCAAATTTTGCGAAACAACACCGTAAAACATGAAAACTTCACCAACGCAGAAGACGTTTTTCAAGAAAGATCTGCCAAACCAAACCGCGCTTATTTCACCTGTTTCGTCTGACAAAAGCGTTTTCACGACAACGCCGCTCCGATAGTTTAACAGTTCTGTTTTAATTACAGATGCACGAATGGAATACGTCCCGTTTTCCATAATTTCAGAAATCGGCGAAACAACGCGCCTATCCATGTAATCACGCGGATAATGTGTCAATAAATTCTTCACGGTGTAAATTCCGAGTTTTTGAAGTTTTTCAAGCTTAACCACGCCGACGTTTTTGAGGTTGCCGACGCTGTCTGTTAACGATAATGCGTTCAATAGCCTCGCTCCTCGTTTTCTTCTATACTGATATTATATTTTTTCAACAATTTTTCATTTTCTTCTTTTGATAATTCATGATCCGATATAATAGCAAAGCTGTATTCTTTTGTTTCTTTGTATCCAAACTCGTCTTTCCACATTCTTCTGTATTTTTTTATAATAATTTCATCAACAGGGTTTTTTATATAAATTTTTATTTCGCGAATAAAATAATTGCCATAACTACTATTCATTCTGCTCCTTACTTTAGAAGCAGTTACGAACAATCTGTCTTTTTTTAATTCATCAATTATAGGAATAAATATATTATCCGATTCAATTTCTCCTAAATCACAGGTCTTTTCGTTCAAATTTTTGTATCTAAATTCAAAATATGAATACTTCGGCGAACTTTCCTCCGGATACTCGGAATATACATGAAAACCTTCTTCTTGATTCAATTCGATTTTTAATTTTTCATAATCAACAAAAGCAGGCACAGAAACTATATATTTATAATAAAATATTTCTCTATTTTTAAATTCATTTATATAATCCTTTGTTTTAGTCACAAGTTCGGCGTTATAAAGATCAGCCCAATCATAATCATGATGATAGATGGTTGTCGATACTTTTTCATCTTTAATCACCTTAATAATATATTCGGCATTCAACGCATTTCCGCAGCACATCAAATGATCTATATGCCATTTGTAGGATTTTAAATAATTTTTCATTTCTTTTTTATCTTCAATTATAAAACATTTCTGCGAATTCAATTCATCTCTGTTAATGACTAACATAAAATCAGCATCAGTGTCAACCTCAACATAAACATTAAAATCGTCCTCAAAACAACCAAAGTATATTAGAACTCCTATTAGAAACGCAGCGATCAAGATAATTGCCGATATGATTTTCACCTTGCGCATATTCCTCGTCCTCTTCACAATACTCAAAAACCCGCCATTCAGCGGGTTTTTGACATTTTTATACGAATTTAAAGCTTCACAATCTCCCCGCCCTTATCTGCGCTTGCTTTAAGTGTCTGAACAAGTCTTATCGTCTCGGCAGAGCTTTCGGGCGGGTTGACTTCATTTTTTCCGCCATTATTTATCAGCTCTATAAGATATTCCAATTCGTTCTTGTACATGCTGTCTTCATTGATTTCGGGGTTAAAATTCTCACCGTCGCGCGGGCAAACCGTCATTTTGTTCCATTTTCCCGTGATCGTAGCGTTTTCGAACCCAATTGTATAATCATAATCAAAACCAAGCCCTTTGCGGCTCCAATCTCCTATTGCCATAACCGCTTTGTCATCGTAAATCAATCTTGAATGAGCCACATCATCGCCACAAATAATGTCCGCCGTTACGCACGACACAGCTTTAGGCTCGCCGAACAAAAATCTTGCTATGTCAAGGTCGTGAATGTGCATATCCATCAAGCAGCCACCCGATCTTTCGTGGTTCATGAACCAATTTTCCCATGCCCACATAGGTGGTTCGCTGAGTCTGTGGAACAAAGCGCTTTTAACCTTTCCAAAAGTGTTATTATCAATAGCTTTTTTCAAAAATAAATATTCATCTGAAAACCTCAGACATTGCCCAATCATCAATTTCCCTTTTGATGTTTCCGCTGCTTTAATCATTGCCTTACAATCCTCAAAGTTTCGCGCCATAGGCTTTTCGCACAAAACATTATAACCGCGATTCAGCATATCTATTGTGTATTTCGCATGCAAAAACGTCGGAAGACAGATGATGATTATGTCAATTTCTTCTTTTGCCAACATTTCTTCCAAATCTGTGTAGGAATTATAATTTTCAACCGTTACTTCTGTTCCTCCAAGGTTTATTTCCAATTTTTTTGAAAATTGCTCAGGGTTAATGTCACACGCCGCCACCAAGCGCGCTACCCCTTTTTTTTCTAATTCAACCAAGCTTGGGACATGCGCGTTTTGCGCTATTCCACCAAAACCAATTGTCGCCGCCTTTAACATTAAACTTACTCCTCTCATATTTAAAATATTTTTAAAAAGGCGACGGTTTAAGAACCGTCGCCAAAATTTTTGTGCCCGAAGCCGGACTTGAACCGGCACGGTATTGCTACCGAGGGATTTTAAGTCCCTTGCGTCTACCTATTCCGCCATTCGGGCAAAAAAGCGGATCACGTTCAATCTCAGTCGTGATTATAGCAGATTAAATTTTCTGTGTCAACATTTAATTTACAGTTTTTCTTCCGTCAAATCCGTTTCAAAAGCATCTTTATTTACGTCGAATGCGCAGCTGTTAATGGCTACAAAATTATTCCCCTATGTAGTGCTTGTCTATTTCCTCCCGAATAATCTCAACATATCTTCGAACCTTTTCAGCGTCGTTATTAACCGTATAGACATCGCGTGTATTAAACTCAATCTTGCAGCCTTTCGCGCACTCAAGTGTTGTGTCTATGCTTTTTCTAACTGCATCCTCATCAAGAACCTTACCCACACCGAGAAAATTCGGGCTTGGTTTTCTATAATAAATAATTTTCTTTCCTGCCAGCCTTTCGCCCATAAAATGCTCGTCACACCAAGGCGAAATTGAAATTTTTCTTAAATTTCTCAATTTGCTCAAGCATTTGTCATAAATAGTATGAACCGGCTCGCAACAGCCATAGCTTAAAAGTCCATATCTTTCCGTCACGCGTTTATAAGCAGGGAAAAAGAATTCTTCAAACATTTCAGCCGAAACGCCGACCGTTTCCTGTGAATCGGAATAACCCCAAATGTCTGTCGTCAACAAGTTTTTACCTTCCGGTATTTTGTCGGGAAGCTCATTCGTGAAGCAGCATGTTTCCTGCCCTACCCCCTCAGATCCTGCCGTAGGCATCAACAACCCTTCTCTTTCCAGTAAATCAAAATATTCAACATAATCGTCTGCAAGCCCATTCATCATTTGTTTGAATAAATCAGGATAATCATACATTGAAACGAACATGTCCTCCATGCTCATTATGTGAACAATATCCATAGTTAATGAAGCGTAAAGCCCTCCGCCGCAAAGTTTAACAGGTAAAGCGTCACCTAAGATTTCACTTAAATTATTTATTCTGTTTTCTGCGTCTTTCTTCGTTGTATGTATTCCTATTTGCGACCTTCCTATTTTATGAAAGTCTTTTTCCAAATCAACAATCGACGGCACGAAATGATGTCCCAAGCCATCAGCGGCGTGCTCAACCTTAACGTCGATATTGAACGGTTTTATATACGCTCCCATACCCACGCCGAAATAATCTCTCACATATTTGTCGTCCCCGAAATAAAGAGCACCAAAAGTTCCGAATAAAAGCTCCCATTCAATATGACGAGCTTCCTCGCTCTCACATTTCATCATTGGTTTAATCAATTCGTCGGCAAATGTGCCGAAACCTATCACAACCATCGGATTTTCACCCCGACAAGTGTTGTGTTTAAGCCATTTTTTTCCTAATTCGATGTTTCTCGGCGATTCGGAAAGCTCGCGCTGTTTTTTCGCCAAATCTCTTAAAATCTCAATGTCTCGATTTGTTATTTTATCCATTAAAATTCCTCCTGTTTTATCATTATCTCAGCCTATCATATTTGTTTCTCATTGTCAAAATAATTTTATATAGATAAGCTCTTGAATTGATCATCGTTTATATAGATTTTTTGAAATAAAGGCAATCCACTTTATCCGCCTTTTGCCTGTCGCTTACAGACGCTTCAATCGTTTCGGGAAGCTCTGTCAAAGAACATTTCCCTTCTTTTTGATATTCGCAGTTAAATACACAATTAATATCCATTACTCTCACGACTCCTTTAGTTTTTTTACTTCAAATTTAAAATAGTATTAACAATTTTGCTGTTAATAATTTATTAACAATTTGGAAATAGTTTTATAATTTTATTAAATTCGTGTTTTTAAGAAAAATTAAAATATTTTTCGCTAACACTTGACTTTTTTCGCGCTTATTGCTATAATATTTTCTAACTCGATATCGCATTTTGTTAAATTTATGTTAAATTACTTTTCAAAGGATGATTATTTATGAAAAATTTGATTGTAGCCATTATATTTGTTGCATTTTTAACTAATATTTCAACCGTTTTCGCGGAGACAATTGTTTACGACGGCGAGGAGCATGAATATGATGTTCCCGAAATTCACCTTATGGTAAACAATAAGGAAATAACCGATTTGCCCGAATCGCCGCTGATTCTTTTTGACAGGGTCTATGTTCCCGTTCGTGAAATGTTCGAGGCAATGGGTGCGACTGTCGCGTGGGACGGCGATTTCGGTCGTGTTTTAATAAGTTATGGCGAAAATCTTATAATTTTTAAAATAGATAATATGTTTGTTGACGTAAACGGCACAATGGCAGAAATTCCTGTTCCCGCCAAAATCGTCAACTCAAAAACCATGATACCGGTTCGTTTCGCTTCCGAATTCCTCGGTTTTATTGTCGAATGGAACGATGTTGAACGCGCTGTTTACATAACTGAACCCGACGAGCCTTCTATTATATATGTTCCTTCTTCTTATATCCCCGAAGAAGAAGCTGTTCCCGAAAACAATGATGTTTACGAGTTTTTAGGTCCAGATGTGAGCGAGCTTGCTTCCGATGTTTCCAAAACGGATGTTACCGCGGGAAATATCACTGAAAATGATTTTCTTTATATGGAAGATTTTCTTGCTTTGGAAAGCAAGGTCACAAATGTAATCACCGAACAGAACAGCGATTTATATACATATAAAATTATTTCAGATTCTCCGATTTGCGGTGTAAATAAATTAATTTTGACCGGAAACAGGCTCGTTGTTGATGTATATAACTCTCAATGGTGTCTCGATAACCCTAATTATGAAATTGACGACCTTTATTTAAAATCAATAAGATCAAGCCAGTTTCAAGATGAACCGGTGAAAATAACAAGGATTGTTTTCGATTTGATAAAGCCGCTTTGCTTTGATGTTTCAATATCTGAGGATCGCTGTGAAATTATTGTTTCTTTTATCCCCAACAGCGTAAATGATATTTCATTTACAGTTGATTTTGAAACAGGATGTGATATAATAAAAATTGATTGTGATGAAACCCCTTCAGCCACAATATCTCAATTAAGCTCTCCTGAACGACTGCTTATTGACTTTCCGTTATACACGATAAATTCTGATCTTAACATAGAGAACTGCGGCGGTTATTTTGCCCAAAACGTGAGGGTCGAGCAATTTGAATCCGAAACAGCTCGCGTAATTGTCGACCTCAGCGAACCGATTACTTATGATTGGCTAATCGCCGAAAACAGCATTATAGTCAGAATCATGAAAGCCCCCGCGCGTAATTATACTTTTTCGAGCGACAACATGGTTATGACAATAAATAAAACGTCTGAAATTATGTTTAATATTAACGACGTAAAACACGACGACAGATATTATGAATATAAATACGTTCTCACTCTTCCGGGAGATTTCACCGAACATATCGGTTTGGGAAGCCAAAGCATTAAGGACGAATACATAAATTCAATCGATATTAAAACCGTTGACGGTCAAACTCAAATTACTTTTAACGAAGCACGAATCCTTGCTTTCGCCCTTACTGAGGACGGTGAAAATATTTATATAAATGCCATGCTTCCTCAGGAAAAATATGACAACATAATCGTAATCGATCCCGGTCACGGCGGCGAAATGAAAGGCAGCTTGGGTGTTGATGGTGTTGGTCTTGTCGAAAAAGAATTGACGCTCGATGTCGGGCTGAGACTTATCGCCTTGCTTGATGAAGATCCGAGAATCAAGGTTTATTCAACTAGAGTCACCGATGTTAACCCATCGTTTGACGAACGTGTTGATTTAGGTAATGAGCTCGGTGATTTGTTTGTTTCTCTTCACTACAATGCTTTCACAACAGCGCTTTCCAACGGACTTGAAACCTATTGGCATAAACACGATATTCCTCATAATTATCAGAGTAAATCTGTTGCCGAAATTATTCAGAAAAACATCGTCGCCGATTTAAAACTCGATGACAGGCGCGTTAAAGAAGCTGATTTTTATGTTATTAAATATTCAAACGTACCTGCCGTACTTGTAGAAATGGGATTTATAACCAATCCAAAGGAAGCTGAAAAAATAAGTGATCCCGCGTTTAGACAACTGACCGCCGAATCTCTCTATCGCTCAATAGCAGAAATTTTTTCCGAATATAAACCTTCGAGGTAAAAAAATTGATTAAGTTACCTTTTCTGCGCAAGATAATTATAATAGCGGCAGTTTTGTTGATTACAACTGCGGGCATTTGTTTCAGCCGAAACAACCTGCAGGAATCTATTCCCGTGTCATTGTTTGCCGCCGAAGAGGTTGAAACTATGTCTGTTTATGAATACGGAACGGTTGATTCTCTGACCAATAAACCCGATGAAGATTTGATTTATAACATTCTTTTCCCTTATGTCGGATTTTATTACGTAGATCTTTCCGTTAAAAGCTGGGCAAACGGAGTTTTACAACGAGCGCGCCGCGATGTCACCGCTCTTAAAGAACAGGGAATTGAAACTACAGGCGAGATTCATGTTGCATACAACAGCTATTTAACCGAGGACAGATATGTCGGAATCGAGGAAACCGGCACTTTTTCGAGTGCCTATACTAACCTCCCCTCTCATTTTGTGAAAACTTTCAACATCGACATTTTCAATATGAAACTTCTCAGCGCTAATGACATTCTAAATTCAGAAACTGCTCTTCCCATTTTGCGTGAATATATAACTACTCTGTTTCCTGATTTGCCCAGCGAAACATTTGAGAACATGGACGACTCTTGGTTTAAAAACATTGTCATTAATAAAAACGAAATCATAATCTTGTTTGAAAGCGGTACTTTTTTGCCAAAAGACCTCGGCTTACAACGGTTTATCTTTTCCATTGAAGATTTCGGCGATTCTTTCATTCTCGGCAAACCTAAGCCTACTGCAAATCCAACAACCGAACCAACTGCAATTCCGACAGAATCTCCGACCTCAGAACCTGTCAGAAGCATTGACCCCGAAAAACCTATGATAGCGCTTACCTTTGATGACGGTCCCTGTGAATATACACCACTGATTCTCGACTTGTTGGAAAAGCACAATGCAAAAGCTACATTTTTCGTGCTCGGAGGTTTGGTCAAATCCAATGCAGACACTATAAAACGTATTCATGACAGTGGCAACGAGGTCGCCAATCATTCATGGAATCATCCTCAGCTTTCAAAGCTTTCCTACAACGATATTTGGTCACAAATTCAATGGACAAACGAAGCAGTTTTCAAAATCACCGGGGCTTATCCCACATTGCTCAGACCACCCTACGGCAGTGTTAACTCTACTGTTCACACTGTTACCGCCGATTTTAGAATGGTTATGGTATATTGGTCGATTGACACTCGCGACTGGGAGCATAAAGACCCCGAACGTACATATGAAATGATATTGGAAAAGGTTCAAAACGGCAGTATAATTTTATGCCATGACATTCACGAAAAAACTTATGAAGCTATGATAAAAGTAATACCCGATTTGATTTCGCAGGGCTATCAACTTGTTACCGTCTCAGAGCTGTTCAGCTTTTCGGCGGAACCGAGAAAGGCGGGACAGTTATACTCAAGACAGTAACATTCCTAACGCACTTTAAACATAAGCTGCATAACGACCCGGTGACAATGCGTTATGCCTTGGATGGTTTGTTGATTACAGCAGGCGTTAACCTTGTCGCTAACAACAACTACTTTTTCGCTTCACGCCTCGGCGCCAATGACTATCAATTAAGTTTGGTTCAATTTTTGCCACAGATTGTTAATTTTATTATTTTAATTCCCGGCGGTCTGCTTATTGACAGCCTTTTCAACAAACGCCGCATGGTTCGAATCATGCTTTTTATCACGGCGATTATGTATGCAATTATGGGTCTATTACCATTTTTCATCGACAAACCATTGACTCAATTTATCGGTTTGATTTCCGTTTCCACAGGAATATTGATGCTTCACAACATTTCTTGGCTTTCCTATTTCACCGAAGTCGTTCCGGCCCGAACGCGTAATCACGTTCTTACTCTCAGAACACAGATGAGTGTTTTTGTCGGCATGCTCATTCCATTGGTCGCCGGTGCTGTTTTGACCTTGACCAATTCCGAAAATATAAAAATCATCATACATCAATGCTTCTTTTTCATTTCTGTTTTGCTTTTGGTTCTTACATCACACAATTTCAGAAAGCTTACGGCAGTAAATCCTGCCGAGCCAAAGAAAATATCACTGTCAGAAATTAAAAACGCAGGACGAAGTCTTATTAAAAACAAACCGTTTCTCCTTTTTACCGGCATAGCTTTGTTTTTTTACATGACGTGGCATTTGGATTGGACTCTTTATTTTATAGGTCAACAACAATATCTTAAAATGAACGAGTTTCTAATAATGCTTGCGACTGTGGGTGCCACCGCCACACAGTTTCTGACGATGCGTTTTTGGAGCAAGATGAACGAGCGTTTCGGTGTTGTTTTTCCTGTCACTTTCGGAATAATAGGGTTGGGCTTTTGCCCTGTGGCAATGATGGTTTCTCTGAGCCTTCCTTTGTCAATAAGTCCTTACGTCTTCTTAACTCTCCATTTCATTGCCAACTTTTGTTTCGCAACAATCTCTCTTAATTTTTTTCAATGCCTTTTGCAGGTTCTCGGAAAGGAATATCTCAGTCTTTCCATTTCCATCTATACCTGCCTCATTTGCCTTTCAAACGCAATAATGCCCGTTGCAGGTGTTGCACTTTATAAGGCTTTGGGCAACGACCTGAACGGGCTGAGATTAACTTTTTTGATTATCTTTGTTCTTAGACTTATTGCCGCACTTTTTTGGTTCTTGCGCTGGCGGTTTGCACCAAAGCCTACAGAAAACACTGATTAATATAATCTTACTACAGCAGAATAATTGATGAATATTCCACTTTAACTCCGCCGTCTTTTGTGCGGCTAAGTTTTGCTTTGTTTCCGTTTCCGTCTTCAATAGACATTTTCGCGAGATCATGCTCGTCAAAAAAATTTACTACAGTCGCCTCAACAAATCCCGACCATTGCATTCTTTCATTTTTTTCTTCTTTTTTCAAATCGTCACTCATTCGTTACACCTCTTTATAATATTAGTTTCATTCCACGAACCATAATAACAAGAAAGCTTTAATAAGTCAATGTTGAAATTTGATGCAATCATGTTATACTATTAACATCAAACTATGCTTAGAGGCGTTTACATTGAAAATTAAATGCAAAATATTGGTTGTTCTTCTTTTTATAACTTCAATTTCAAATTGTTTTTCCGCAAACGCGGTAAACATAAATGAAAATTCTTTATATAACGAATATCGTGAGAGCTTTGACGCGATATATTTTGATGAGGACATCGAGAAAAAAAATTTCAGAATTATTGAAAACCAGACATTTGAGATTGAGCACGGAACAAAAGGAAAGCTTAATCTAATATCCGCAATTAACCGAAAATATAACAGATTGGCCATGTTCTTCATAGGAGAAGATAAATCTGTCGTTTTTAAAACCGACGACTTCGTTTCTAATTTTTGGTTTGAAGGGAAAGCCAAACAAACCAACAAGGATGTCATTGCTATCGCCTATCGCGATTTAAACGGCGACGGTTTAAAAGATCTTATAATAGTCAGCTCCTGTCAAAACGATTCCGGGGTTTACGCCGATAAAATGTATAATGTGGGCGATGTGTTGTTCCAAAATTCTGATGGATTTTACCGCGACCCTCGAATTTCCGACAAAATTAACCGCTTTGATATGAACAAACACACTGAAGCAATAATTGCGTTTGTGCGTGACGGAATTTCGATGGAATTTCTATTTACTGCCAAAACATTAGATGATCTTTCGTCTGAAGGGTTCAAAAAATTAAGCTATTTGCAAATCAGCGACCATCTTGAGAAATTCGGCGTGGTTGACATTGTTCCGGGTTTTTATAAAATGACCGGGCAAAACTATCTGATGATTTACATAGTAGACTCCAACGGCAAAATCTTATGGAATTTCCAACCGATGCACTATTATGTTAATTTTTATGATATGATTGACTTGTCGTTAAAGGATGTCGACGGCGACGGCAACAAGGATTTGACGGTTTTGGCGCGTTATGTTACCTACAACGCCGAAGGAACCGCGGTTATCAGAACGGATTATAACATTTATTATCAACGCGCGGGTTATTTTCTTGAGGACACCGATTTTAAAAACAGCTATTCCTGTAGAGAAGACGACGGAATCGATGTTATAACAAATAAAGCGCGGCAGTTTTGGGGGTGGCGGTAATTATTAAAATTCTTATTGTTGAAGATGAAAAGCCCATTCGTGATTTAATAGCACTAAGTCTTTCTGAAGCCGGCTATAAATGTGACACAGCGGTCGACGGCGGTGAGGGAGCGGATAAAATTGAGCAAAACAAATATGATTTGGTGCTGCTCGATGTGATGATGCCGGAGGTCAACGGTTATGAACTTATGGAATATATTCGACCATTGGGAATTCCTGTTATTTTCATTACGGCAAAGCACGCGGTTCGAGACAGAGTAAAAGGCTTGCGTTTAGGTGCCGATGATTATTTGGTGAAACCATTCGACATGATTGAATTGCTGGCAAGAATTGAATCAGTGATGCGCCGCTATCATAAATCGGAGCATCGCGTGTCTGTCGGCGGCGTTGAAATAGATTTCGAGGCGCATACTGTAACGCGCGGCAGCAAACCGATTTTTTTGACGGCAAAAGAATTCGGGCTTATGGTGCTTTTTGTAAAAAATAAAAACATCGCACTATTTCGTGAAAAGCTTTATGAAAAGGTTTGGGAAACCGAGTATGACGGCGACAGCCGAACGGTTGATCTTCATGTTCAACGCTTGCGCAAAAAATTGGGTTGGGACGGCATTTTAGTTACAGTCCACAAAGTCGGGTACAGATTAGAGGCTTAAATATGAGATTTTCATTCAAAGTGTTTTTCTGCACAATCGCCGTTATCGTCGTCACTTTAGGTTTCAGCGGCGTATATTTAATAAACTCGTTGTTCGGCGCCGCAATCGACCGTGAAACCCGTCAGGCGATGGATGAAAACGATGTTTTAAGGTTTGCTTTTGAAACTATCGTTTTAAATGTTCCGCTTAAATATGGAACTTTGCAAGATAAAACAATTGAAGAAATTGCGGCTACACTTAAAACAGGTCGTTACATACGCATCAGCCGCGAGGACAAGCAAGCAGTTTATTCTTTTGACGGAATTGATGTTGACGGCTCCCTGCTCGATGAAATTACCGAAACGACACAAGCCTGCCGCGTCATCAAATCAAACGGCATTTATTATGTTCATACCGCGACAAGCATCGAGGTCATGGGGCGAAACTTATTTATGGAAACATTTAAAGATATATCGTCTATTTTCGAGGATCGCAACATCGGTTTTTCAATTTACCGAAACATAACCCTTCTCGCTCTTCTTGGTGGCACTATTGTCATGTCGTTAATGTCACTTTGGCTCACTTGGCCTGTCAGAATATTATCACGTGCGGCTAAGGGCATGGCGGCAGGAAGATATTCCATTCGCGCAAAAAGAGTAAGCAACGACGAGCTTGGGCATTTGACGGACGATTTCAACACAATGGCGGTGGCTTCGGAATTAAGAATTAAAGAATTGAAAGAAGCCGCCGAATCGAGAGAAAGATTCGTCGCGGCGTTTGCTCACGAACTTAAAACTCCTTTGACATCAATAGTAGGCTATGCCGACGTTCTTCGTTCACGTAAATTGGATGAAGAAAACAGCTTTATGTCTGCGAATTATATTTATACGGAGGGAAAACGCCTTGAAAATCTGTCGCTGCGGCTTCTTGACATTATGGTTTTAAAGAACGAAACGCTTGAACCGCGAACGGCTTCCGTTTCCGTCATTTTCAAGCTGATTGAAGACACTTTCCGCCCTGCACGAAACATTAATGTTTCAATTTCTTTCGATGAAACAGATATAATTTCGGAAACAGATTTACTCGCTACGGCATTGTTAAATCTCGCCGATAACGCAGTTAAAGCATCCGATGAAGACGGTTGTGTCGAAATAACAGGTAATATTGAAGAAAAAGGTTATCGTTTTTCCGTTCGTGATTACGGTTGCGGAATTGCTCCTAAAGAAATCAAAAAGCTTACCCAAGCATTTTATATGGTAGACAAATCACGTTCGCGAAGCCGTCACGGTGCGGGGCTCGGCTTAACTTTATGTGCCGAAATATTGGAATTGCATGAAAGTGAGCTCGAAATCGAAAGCGAGTTGGGAAAAGGCTCAACAATAAGTTTCGTTTTAAGCCGAAAATATATGAAAGGTGCGTCAGAGGTAATATGAAAATAAATTTTAAATATTTCACAGCAGGTTTATCCGTTCTCTTAACAATCGTCACAGCAGCGTTTCTTCCTGCTTTTCTTTCGCGATATTATGACGGAACCGAGAGCGGCATAATCATTGAAGAAAAAGACACCGCTTTTGAAGGGTTTAAATATAATTTAAGCGTAAATGAAAAGTTGTACGTGCTTTCAAACGCTTTGAATAACCGAATATTGCCTCAAAGCGATTATTTTTCAGCAATACGACTTCCCGACAACTCATATTATAGTCAAACCCCATCATACTCGTTTCAATCTGTTTACAATGAAAACGATTTTAACGACGAAACACAAACGGCGGCTCTTAAAGCACTTGATTCTGAATTGCAAACACTTGCTGAAAAAGGCATAATTCCTACGTTTGACTTTAATTCCGACAGCGATTATGATATAGGATTATTCGCAGCAATAGATGTTTTAGAACCGAGAAAAAACGTAACTGTCTGGCAAATCGGTTCAAGCAATGTAATTATAAGCCACGGGTTTATTGATTGCTTGATGGACGCGCAAACCCACAAGATTTACAGCATCGCTTTCAGACACGAAAACAGCTGGGAACAATATGATGTTGATGAAATCGCTCGGCTTTGGGCGGAATATTTGGGTGCTAATTCACCCGAGCCCTATGAACCGGGAAGCCCTCTCGCTGAAGATTCGACACATCACAAAAAGTTTTCCGTAACCGGTATTGAGGGCGACAAAACAGTTATTACCCTTGGATATTATGATGGAATAAATGAATTTTTCATAAAAGTGTCGCATTAAAAATATTTTTGAAAAATTTGTAAATGATACAACTTTGATGTCTTTTTGATGTTTTTTGTATGCAACCACGGAATATTCTTATTGCAGTGGTTGGAAAAAAATATCAAGGAGGCGTTTTTTCATGTTGAAAAGAATCGCAATTTTTACTGTTCTGATCTATGCGTTCGTTATTACCTGTATTTATTGGGGCGACAATAAAAATGATTTTTCTGTCGCGGCGGATGATTTTGCCGAAGAAACTACACCCATAATTGAAGAAGAAAAAGAAGAAGATACGCTTCCTTCATTTTACAATGAGGCTAATTCCGAACGCTATGAACATTATTCTTCTATTATGCCCGGTATAGATTTTGAAGACGTCATTTGGCATGTCAACGCCGGATTGGACAACGTTCCTTACACTTTGATGACAGAAAACAGCGGCGACAATCCCCTTTTGGTAAATAAGCGTTTTTGTTTACCCGAGGGCTATGAACCGCCCGAGCTAATTGAAATAAGAGATGGCATAACGGCGACACCCGGAACAGTGGCGGCATTTAAGCAGATGAGAATCGCCGCCAAAAGCTCAGGAATCGACATAGACGCTATGTCGGGCTACCGCAGCATTGAAAGACAAGCTGTTCTGTTTATTAATGAGGAAACCTTGTTGGGAACAGTAGCGGCGGAAGAAGCAGTCGCAAGACCCGGAAGCAGCGAACACAACACAGGACGAGCGTTGGACATAATGGGAAGCAATTTCTCTTTCGACAATTTTGATGAAACAGACGAATATAAATGGCTCTTAGAAAATTGCGCAGATTACGGTTTTATCATTCGATATCCTAACGATATGTCCGTCATTACCGGCTTTTCTTATGAACCGTGGCACTTTACTTTTGTCGGAAAAAGCATAGCTCTTGGAATGAAAGAACATAACATTCCGACACTTGAGGAATATGTGGCAAGAGCTTTAGCTCCTTTAAACGGGCTGCCTTTTGACGATAGAATTGTAGTGGTCATAGACCCGGGACACGGTGGAAACGATTCGGGCGCGGAAGCCTCATTAGATGGAATTGACATATATGAAAAGGATTTGAATTTAGACATAGCACTCCTTATTAAGCCGCGCTTGGAGGAAGAAAACATAAGAGTAATACTTACGAGGGATTCAGACGAATATGTTTCGCTTGAAACTCGATGTGAAATCGCAAACGCTGCAAACGCTTCCCTATTTATAAGCATTCATCAGAACATAGACGAAACAAAGACCGCGAGCGGCATTCAATCATGGATTGCTTCCAACAGAGAAGAAAGCCTGAAATTAGCCGAAGCCGTTCACGGCAGGCTTTTGCTCGGGTTGAAATCGAACGACCGAGGAGTGCATGAAGATGATGAGTTTGTTGTGACGCGAATGACCGAAATGCCATCTGTTATTATAGAAACAGGTTTTTTGTCGGACACAGATGAATTGAAATTGCTTACAACACCGGATTATCGTGAAAGGATAGCCTCGTCAGTTTCAAATGGAATAGTCGCCTATCTTGGAATTAGAACGATGTATTTGACCTTTGACGACGGTCCTTCCGAGAAAAATACAGCAGTTGTTTTAGACATTCTCAAAGAAAGAAATATTAAAGCAACTTTCTTTGTCGTCGGCGAAAATGCTCTTACAAATCCTGATTTGTTAAAACGAATCGCCGCCGAGGGACACGCCGTCGGCATTCATTGCTACAGCCATGATTATAAAAAATTATATGCTTCTGCCGATAGCTTTGTCGAGGATTTTAATAAGGCGCGGGAGGCTGTTAAAACCATTACCGGGCTTGAGCCTGTCATCTATAGATTCCCCGGCGGCAGCATAAACGATTTTAACAAGCAAACCTATGCGCAAATCATCGAAAAAATGAACGAGCTCGGATTTATCTATTTCGATTGGAACATTTGCGCGGGCGACTCTAAACTTGACATTACCCATGGTGAATTACTTAATAATGTCAAAAATGAACCCCGCTACCGCAACGCGATTTTGCTTATGCACGACGCTTATTCAGTGATCGGAAGAGAGTTGAACGACATTCTTGATTATTATTCTGATTATCAAATGGAAATAATTACCGCCGGAACTAAACCTGTTCAATTATAACAGCACGTCAAAAAACATCAGACATGGAGGGATTTTATTGATTAAGAAAAACATCAACACAATTGTTTGGCAAGCAGCAGTAGTTCTCATATCTTTAGACTTATTCTATTGGTTTAACCATCTAAGCAAAAGCCAAATTAAATTTTTATTGGATTTCTATAAAAAGTTCCCCGAAATTTTTTTCGGACATTTGTTTTGGTATAACGAAGTTGAAAATTGGCACAGTGCTGGTCGCTATGTTATCAGCAAAGAATGCTTGGGATTAAACATTATTGTTCTGATTTTCGGGCTTTGCGGAGTAATGAACATCGGCAAATTAAAAGGTTATAAAAAACCTCTTTGGATATTGACAAGCGCAGTGTTGGCGATTTTGTTCGGTGTTTTCGCCAACATTTTAAGGCTTTTAAGCTCGGTTTATTTCACGGCTTACGCGAATTTCAACACGATTCACACAATGCTTGGAATAGTTATTTATTTGTCGGCTATAATTTTTTGTTATGTATTTTTCAAAAGAATCAAAATAAAAGAAAACGGAGGCAGCGACAATTATGAAAAACATATTTAAGCCCATTTTTAACATTATTATATGCATCGTTTCGTATTCACTTCTCGGCGCGTTGTTTTATCTTGAATTGAACAAAGAAATGTTTTTTGCCGCAGGGATTAATATCAGCGGAATATTACTCTTCATCTATATTTCCCGCCTTAAAAAACATTCCGAAACAACAAAAAAACAACATTTGATATTTTTAATTTCAACACTTTTAATTCTGACGGCAATGCTCGCATATCACGCGTTGACCGTAAAAAGAAGTCAATATTTTTTTATGTTTTTAGGATTGGCATCATTGCCTCCTTTTTACAATTTTTGCGGCTTTGCGCGATTTTCCAAGGTAAATGAAAAAACATCAATATTGAAATACATCCTCGGAATAACACTCGTTCCCTTTGCGGCGTTTTTGCTGTACAATTATTATACAGGGGTTAATTATAAAACAATTTATCTTATAATAATCGTGGCGGCTTATTATTTTGTTTTATTCTCCTTGATTAAAATAGCCGTTCTTGTTATTAAGGAAAGAAACCTTATCAAAAAAATTTTCAAAACTCCGAAAGCCAAAATTTTTATTACGTTGTTCTCGGCGATTATAATGCCAATTACCGGCTTAATATTAAATCAGCATATGTTCATCAATTCCTCTCTTTACGCTTCTGACCATCTTTATGGAATCCAAAATAATGTCGGCATTTTCGGAGATTTTTCGCACCCGATGTTTTACATTTTGACGGCAATCAATGGCATTTTGCTTTTAATTCCCCTTTCAAAATGTAAAAAGCTGAAGTTGCCGTTGTTTTATATGAAATCTCTTTTATACTGCTTTGTTGTTTATATGCTTCTCGTTTTGTTGCCCACACTTCCGATAGGCGTGATGGCTCTGTTCTTTATTGTTGGAATCTACGCGTTTGTTCCTATATTCCTCACGTGGTATCAAGGAAAAACACTTAAAGCCGACTACAGATTTCTCAAAGAAGCGCATAAAAAGAAATGGATTATTACCATTTTCATTTTAGGCTTTTTAACATTACCTACCATATTATCAGCGTTTTTTGCTTACGATAAAATCAATTTTAGAAAAGCCCTCGTTTACGCCGAGCTGAATAATATGAGCGTTGATTTAAAAGTTGATGTAAAATCGTTAGAACGGGCATTAAATTCACAAAATTTTTATTCGAATATAAATGTTTTTTACGGCGACCGCCGTTTTAAGACCTATTATTCTCATGCTAACATTCCGTTAATATCCGGCATTTATAATCTTTACATGTTCGGAGGCAAGTCTTTGGACTATGAAACGAAAAGAACTCTGCTAACTTTGTTTTCAGACCATTATTATTTTAACAATATCTACAGCGAGAATCCGGTTAAGTCTGAAAACGTCAACAACAACGGAGTGGAATTGTCTGAAGCAACTCACGAAACCGAATATGATGAAACAATTCAAGCATATAGAACGTGGATACACTTAAAATTGAAAAACTCAATAATATTTAACGCCGAATATTCGACTGAGTTTAATCTTCCTGACGGGGCTTATATAAGTGATTATTATCTGTATGTCGGTAATGAAAAAAAGCCGGGCTTATTGACAGATAAACGGGCGGCGTTGACAATCTATAATCGGATTGTTTCAAGCTCCCGCGATCCCGGCATTCTTTATTATTCAGATGAGAGCACGCTTTCACTCAGAGTTTTTCCATTCGTCCCGCATGAGGAACGAAAAACAGGTTTTGAGATTATTCATTTAAATAATCTTGATTTTAATTTAGACCATCACTCCATAAAAATAGCCGTTGACACAAGTCTCACAAAACAAGAACTTCCTAATGCGATCCTTTTAAATAGCGAGGAAATAGAAAAATTACCTTCTTTAAACAAAGAACTTGATTATAATTTTATTTTGGATTGCTCAAAAAACAGCAACACGAAAAAATTGATTAAACGGATTAAAAATTATTGTCACAGATACGGCATATCTGACGGAACTGTTTATTTAACCTCATACAGGTTTGAAAAGCATCCTCTAACTGATATTGACAACTTGAAATTCAACAGAATCGGTGGCTTTAATTTAAACTTAGCTGTTAAGGATGTGTTTAAAAATTCCGACAATCAGCAGACTCCTATAATAATTTTTGTTACCGATAAAAATGAATCAGGAATTTTGCTGCCCAAAAGATTGATTAACTATACATCGCGAGAATCCGACTTCTATTATAGATTGGAACCAATTCTCAAATTAACACCGTATAGTTTTTATACCAATTACAAATCTGAAGCTGTGAATGAACCTGTTATTAAGAATGCTGTTTCATATGAAGGCTTTTCGGTCGTCAACGACGGAACCGATAAGTTAGTAATATTAAATGACGCTGTTCAATCGCTGACAAGCAACCAATATATCGACGCAGTTTTGCTGACTACAGAAAATAAAATTAACGCTCGAAACGGTGTGCAAAATTCCGCTTCTTATATCAGAAAAAGCTTTCAGTCTCATGTTTTAACACCTTCCACAGCCTTCATAGTCGTAGAAACAAAGGAACAAGAAGCAGAATTGCTTAAGTTACAAGAAAGAATGATAAACTCGAATAAAAGTTTTGATGTTAAAACCATGTCCGAACCAACTGTTTTCATCATTCTTATAGCATTGCTCATATTCGTTTTAATAAAGAGGGTATATCGAGCGAAACGCTAATAATAAGCCTCCCCTGAAATCAGGGGAGGCTTCACAATTTTTCACTATTTCACAGCACTCAGAAAATGCGGCAACGCAATCCCCGGGTCTTCCAAATTCATATCCCAGCGTCTAACCCATTCAAGCGTAACAAATCCGTCATAACCGCGCTTTTTGAGCAAACTCAACGCTTCATCAACGGGAACATCACCATCTCCAAGCATTCTGTATTCGGCTCTGCCGTTGTTCATTATCGAATCCTTAACATGGACATAACGAATATAGTCACCTAAATTTTCAATCGTGGTTTCACAGCTTTCGTTGAAATAACGGTATGGATGGTGAATATCCCACAGCACACCGAGGTTCTTGTGCCCTATCCTTTTGCAAAGTTCAGCCAGCCTCTTTGAATCCGCAAAAACGCCGTTCGTTTCAACAAGCAATGTTACATTGTTTGCTTCAGCAATCGGAAGCAACGCGCGCAAATTTTCTTCGACTGAATTTTCGTCAACAACACCGGGTGCCGGGTCTTTATCCGCCAAAACACGCACAAACGGCGCTCCTATTTTCGAAGCGAGAACGATAAATTCTTCAGTTTCGCATTTAGCCGAATCGGCAAGCGATTTATCGAAAAGATATGCGCTTGAAGCAAGGCAGGAAATTTTCAAATTAAGCCGCTTTATTCCCGCCATTGTTTTTTCTATTTTGTTTTCGCCAAACAACGAAATCTTCGGAAGATATATTTCACTTCCTATTCCTCTAAGCTCTATTCCGTCGAAGCCGAGGTCGCTCGCAGCGGCTAAAATGTCGCTCCACTCCCAATCGGGGCAAGCAAGCGTGGAAAAAGCATATTTCATGTTCATCATCCCTTCTTAATGTTAAATGTTCTTGCCGCATTATCATGTAAAACGGCATATAAAATTTTTTCAGATAATCCCGTACTTATTTCACGTCGGTCTGTTTTGTCTGCCAACACTTCGCATATATTTTGCTTTGCGATTGTTAAATGTCCATAAATTCCGTCAAAAAACATATAATCTCCGCCGAATCCGAAAATTTTGCCATAGGGCAAAACATCAAGTGCTTCGTTTAGAAATTCTCGCGAAGCATATGGCGATATAATATTTGCCCAGCACATATCGATGCAAACATTATGGTGGTATTTCGCCAAGGTTATAATCTCTCTGCTGTAAGGATAGCCTATATGGAATAAATCAAATGTCAAATTCGGATATTCTGCGAATAAATTTTTCAAAAGCACCGGGTTGGCGTTTTCAAGATTATTACACATTCCTTCTTGAAGCCCCGTGTGAATTTGAATAATAAAATCATTCTCGTCTGCGAGTTTAAGAACATAGTGCATCATATAATCTTGCAATTGCACCGAAAATTTCCCGTCCTGCTTTGCTTTTAAATATAATTCACGCGCGCTTTTATAGTCAACCTTTTCAAAATAAAGTGACCTCCAATAAGCGCAAGCGCTTTTTAAAGTTATCATTCCATTTTTAATTTGTTTCAAAAACCTACTTTTATATTCTTCACAATATTCGCCAAGCGTGTCACTTTCCGGCATTGCTTCGGGACATATCCAACCATCTGAACGCCACGCGTAAACAAACAAGTCGTTTTCATCTCTGTCAACATCGTTTTCAAACCAACAATCGTTAATCGAAACTTGAATATTGCATAAATCTTTCATCACATATCTTCTGCGATTTTCATCCTTCATCGCGTTTTTGAACTTTTCGTTCAATCCCTCAATTGTTTTTGCCGATATATCCGTAACACCATAAAGTTTCGAGGTCGCGATAATGAGCGAACGGTAATAGGATGTATTTTTTACATATTCAAGATAGGGTTCAAGAATTTTAAACCGTTCGAATATGTTTAATTTACTGTCACGCGCCTTTAACAAATCATCATATTTCAATCCCGCCGACATTAAATCGGAAGTGATGTAATGGCTCAAATATTCGCACAATACATCAGGTTCATCACCGATGTAATTTTTATACGGGTCAAGATGTTCATGAGTGTCAATGATTTTAATTCCATTCGCTTCCGACATTAATAAATCATAGGTTTCGCCCACGGCAAATCTACCTCGTCTTGTTTTTTATTCCTCGATATATCCAAGCTCCTCTGCGGCCATTTCACGCAACTTATACTTTTGAATTTTGCCGCTTGTTGTAAGCGGGAATTGTTCAATCAGTCTTATGAAACTGGGAACCTTGTGCCTCGACATATTTTGTTTCACATATTCTTTTAATTCTTCTTCCGTAACCTCAGCGTCGGGAATAGGTATAACATAGGCAAAAACCTCTTCACCATATTTTTTCGACGGTGCACCTATTACTTGAACATCTTTAATTTTCGGATGTGTGTAGAGAAAATCTTCTATCTCTTTCGGGTAAATGTTTTCACCACCGCGAATTATCATGTCCTTGATTCTTCCGGAAATCTTGAAATAACCTTCCTCGTCACATTCTGCTATGTCACCCGAATGAAGCCAGCCATCAACAATTACCTGCGCCGTTGCTTCGGGCATTTTATAATAACCCTTCATGACATTAAACCCGCGCGCAACAAATTCTCCGGGTGTGTTCGGCGGGCAATCCGCTCCTGTTTCAGGGTCAACTACCTTACACTCAACAAACGGGAAAGCTCGTCCGACCGTTGAAACACGACGTTCTAATGTGTCGTCAGGTGTTGTTTGTGTGCAACCGGGCGATGTTTCGGTCAAGCCGTAAACAATAGTAATGTCACGCATATTCATCTCGTCTATTGTTTGCTGCATTACGGCAATCGGGCAAGGTGAACCCGCCATGATTCCCGTTCGCAGATATGAGAAATCATATTTGTTTTTGTCGGGATGTCCGAGCATTGTTATAAACATTGTCGGAACGCCATGCACGGCCGTGCATTTTTCTTCCGAAATCGCTTTCATGACCGTCAAAGGATTAAAATGGTCAACAGGAACCATTCCTGTTCCGTGAGTTACACTTGCCATTATCGCCAAAACCAATCCAAAGCAATGGAAAAACGGCACAGGAATGCACAGCTTGTCATTTTCTGTGAATCTCATGCAGTTTCCAATCATCAAGCCGTCGTTTATAATGTTGTAGTGGGTAAGCATAACGCCTTTTGGGAAGCCGGTCGTTCCCGATGTGTACTGCATATTCACGACATCATGGTGATCATTTTCTTTTTCACGGGCGGCAAGTTCTTCATCTGAAACACCCTCACCTAAAGCAGCAATTGCACCCCAATTCAACATTCCGTCAAAATTCGGGTCATCAATATGTATTATATTTTTCAACACGGGCAACTTTTCAGACTTCCATTCGCCCGGTTTTGCGCCTTTAAGTTCGGGAATAAGTGCATTTACTATCTCATTATAATCGGATTCCTTAAAGCCACCCGCCATGACAAGCGTATGCGTGTCTGACTGACGAAGAAGATATTCCGCTTCAAAAGTCTTATAGTTCGTGTTTACTGTAACCAAAACCGCACCTATTTTTGCGCTTGCAAACATTGTAATCAGCCATTCGGGACGGTTTGTCGCCCACATAGCAACGTGATCGCCTTTTTTTATCCCGAGCTTCATAAACCCTTTTGCCGTTTGATCGACTATTTTCAAAAAATCAGAATAGGTCGTGCGAAACGGCTTTCCATGCGGCGGAACCGGTTCGTTATAAACGACGCAATCGTTTTCAGGAAAACGCGCTGTTGTTTGATTAAGCAAGTTCCCCAACGTAATTTCGAGTAATTTGTCCATGTTTTCACCTTTTATTTTAATTATTTATTATACAACGTCTACTATATGTTAACAAAAGAATCACCTTTTGGCAAGCCCCCAAAACGTTTCCTACTTATTTCGGGCTTTTTTTATCAGTAAATCAAGTTGCTTAACAGGCTTTAATGTTTTAATTTTAATAAGCTGTTTCGGATGCGGTGCGCTTTCAATGTTTTCGCCATCCATGTCTGTCATGGCTTGTACAATTTGCGAAAAGCCCGAACCTTTCGGTTGTAAAAGCTCCACTTCCTCACCTATTGAAAACTTACCTCTTTGTTCAATTACGGCAATTCCGGTTTTCTCGTCATATTCTTTGACAACGCCGCAATAATCATAATTTCTTATATATTCACTTTTGTCATAAACCTGTCCCGAGTTGTCTGGCTTTCCGAAAAAGAATCCTGTTGAATAATCCCTGTGACTTGCCTTCCTTACCATTTCCGAATAATAAGGAATTTTTTTCTTATAAATTTCAGGGTTTTCCAAATAATCGTCTATTGCTTCCCTATATGCCTTAACAACCGACGCGACATAAAACGGCGTCTTCACCCTACCCTCTATTTTCAAGCTCGTAATTCCCGCGTTAAATATGTCAGGCAAATGCTCAATCATGCATAAATCCTTGCTGTTCATTATATATGAACCCCGTGCATCTTCCTCAATCGGGAAAAATTCACCTGGCCGCGTCGCTTCCATCAGCGAATATGAATAGCGGCAGGGATGTGCGCATTCACCTCGGTTGGCGTTTCTTCCCGACATTGCGTTTGACAAAAGGCATCTTCCCGAATAGGAAACGCACATTGCGCCGTGAGCGAATGTTTCAAATTCAAGAGTCGGAAGTTTCGTGCATATGTCACCAATTTCTGAAAGCATCAGTTCTCTTGCCAAAACAACTCGTTTTGCTCCCAACTTTTGCCAAAGCTCGGCACTTTTATAATTTGTAACATTCGCTTGTGTACTTATGTGAATGTTCAATTCAGGTGCCGCTTCACGAGCTATCGCAAAAACGCCCAGGTCGGAAATTATTGCCGCATCTGCCTCGATTTCTTTTAACCGTTTAAAATAGTTTGACATTTCATTTAAATCATTATTGTGCGCCAGAATGTTTACGGCAACATACACTTTTACGCCATTTTCATGCGCAAAGGCTATCGCCGTTTCCATTTCCGAATTTGAAAAGTTCTTGGCATTTGCCCTCAGGCTGAAATTGTCTCCGCCGATATAAACAGCATCTGCACCATATAAAACGGCGGTTCTCAACTTCTCAAAATCGCCCGCAGGGGCTAACAATTCTTTTTTTGACATTATTGCAAATACTCCTTAAGCATTATTCTTACGGCTTCGGAAAGCTGTATGTCTTCTTCCAGCGTAAGCATTGAAATTTCAGCGGCAAGATCATCGCTCATTTCAATCGGATAATCGGGTTCAATTCCCGTCCCGTGAATACACACACCGCTCGGCGTATAATATCTCGCGATTGTCACTTTCAATGCGCTTCCGTCACCTATATTAAAAATGTTCTGAACAAGCCCTTTTCCGAATGTCGTTTGCCCGACCAATTTTCCAACGCCCAAATCCTTTACCGCCCCGCTCAAAACCTCGCTTGCGCTTGCACTTCCGCCATTTACAAGAATCAATAGAGGCATGTCAATACTCGCCTTATCAGATTTTGCGTAATTTCTTTTGCCGTTTTTGTCTTCGGTGTATACGATCGTCCCTTCGGGAACGATTATATCGGTTATGTTGATTACAACATCCAGCAAACCGCCGGGATTGTTTCTCAAATCGAGTATAAGCCCTTTCATTCCGTTTGCTTTCAAGTCGTTATACGCTTCTTTAAATTGATCTAACGTCACACGTTCAAAACCGGTTATTCTCAAATAACCTATTTCATTTTCCAACATTCTGTGCTTAACCGTTTGCATCTCTATTTTATCTCTGATGATTTCAAGATCGAAAGTTCGATCTCCCTCTGTTTCGGATTCGCGATATATTGTGATTGTAACGGTCGTTCCTTTAGGTCCTTTCATCATCTTGATTGCATCGTCGAGTTTGTCACCGTAAACACTTTCGCTGTCAACTTTTATTATACAGTCCTTTGACTTAATTCCCGCTTTCGCGCCCGGCGAATCGTCAAAGGGCGCAACTACGATTATCCGGTTATACTCATCAACCGAAACAATGATGCCCAAGCCTTCATATTCACCCTCTGTGTCTTCAGAAAATCTCTCAAACTGATCTGCCGTCATGTATGAAGTGTACGGGTCACCTATCCCTGCAACAAGCCCTGCATACATCATTTCTCTTGTGTCGTTCACATCATATTCTTCAACATAGTTGCTGTCCAAAATTTTATAAATTGTGTCTATCTTTTTATTTGCGCGTTCGTCTAAGACAGAATCAACTGACTCCTTCGGTTTCGACAATGTATTATTATTTGCATTCCCGTTTTTAGCGTAAAAAGAACAGCCTACGGTATAAACCAGCATCATCAGTGCCATGCCGGCTATCAACCCTGACGCAAAAACCCATAACTTTTTTCTTTTAATTGAATCATTCATTTTAAAACCATCTCCAGTCATTTTAGGGCACATCTTATCCTATTCTATTATTCCTGCTATGGAAATAGAACCCGGTCGCCACTATTGCGGATTCCGGGTTCTTTTTAATGACTCGTAGGGGAATCGAACCCCTGTTTCAGCCGTGAGAGGGCCGTGTCTTAGCCGCTTGACCAACGAGCCATTTCCTGTTTTCAACGAGGTTCATTATATGCTGAAGACTGTGTGCTTGTCAATATTTATTTTTTTGCAGTTTATTATTACAAAATAATCATCTTTTAGCAAGCACTGACTAAGGTAACTTTACAAAAAACTTACGAAAGCAAGACGTTCGCGCCAAGCTATTTTTCTTCGAAAAACAGCACTTCCGCTCACAATCTTTCGCCGCTGTCGCTAATTTTTTAGTAAGCCTTTGAATTAATCAGTGCTTACTTTAATATGTATCGCTTTATTGTGTTCCACTTTTTCTGTTATTGTTTGGCGAAAGAATATAAAGGTTCATGTTTGATGGCTTCATTGTTGGAGAGGCTTTAAATGTTAAATCTCGTCGAAACATTAAACATTACCAAAAGTTAGAAGCTTTATAAGTTATATGTTGTCGCCAGCAACAATTCAAAGGGATGTACAAACCGAAAATGACGAAGCCGAGTGTAAAAAACAAAAGCGAACTATGTCCTATCACCTTAGCGGAACAGCGATGGTATGAGTACCCCCTGACGATAAAAAAACTTTTGGCAGAAAATCACTCATCCGATCGAATCAAGAATATGCTACATATGATATATTTTACTATAATTAATCAAATTTCACACTAATAAACGGATGTTGTAATTCTTGTGGCAAAATTTCCAACAATTTATCAAGTTTAATGCATTTTTTTGTTACATCACCTGGGTCAGCGATCAAAACATTATTATACTCATCAATACCATATGCACATATAATATGTCTTCCATTCCCTGTTGATATACAACTAATAATTATTCTGTTTCGTTTTAAATCTTCCACAAAAACATCTATACTATTTTTGTGTATAAATTTACTATTCCAATTGTTTGCCTTAGAATATTCCATAAATCCATAAAAATCATTACTTGGATGTTCCTGAAGGAACTTTGCAACTTCAACCGGGGTTATATCTTTATTTACGTATGAATGAACCATTGCTATAGCTGTCGGACCGCACCCACTTCTCCTTATATCATTATCCCCATATTTTATATTTCCCCAACGGTCGTCACCTTGATAATAATATGTCATAAAATAACTATTATCTATTTTAATAGTATAATTTATAGTGGGTTTCCTATAATTAAGTGTCAGAAAACAAATGCACGCTATTTTAATAATTACGCATATCTTTAATATTTTTTTATTATTACGTACTAATAAAAACATTAATGTAATAGGAACAACACCCAACACAAAAAACAAGGAATAAAACATATGCCTAATTTGAAATATATTATCTTGATATATAAGCCATTCATATTTTGTTTTGTATTGTACAATAATATCCACAATAAAAATAACATCAAACAATATGTATATTAGCAATTTTAATTTAAAACTATCGTTTTTGAACAAACTAATTTTCTTCATATTAGCCTCCGGCTGACTATCGTCGAAACAAGATGTTGCTTTAATAGTAATAACAGAAAAAGTGTTGAACAAATATTGAATTTCGTTATTTGAAATAACAAAAAACTATCCCAGCTATTAATGCGATGATCACAAATAGAAAAGCTAAAGCAATCGGTCGCACAATCCTCGTTCTCCGCAGAAGCCTTTCACAATACATCTTATCCATATAATACCTATCATCATTCGTTTTTATGATGATTTTTTTTCGCAACATGTGTTTAAATATACCGCACGATAAACGCTGTAACCCGAGTTCTTTCAAGTTTTTCGATTCGCCCTCGCTAAAAGCGCCGTGCCTTCCAAATGCGCGGATAATTCTGTTGCGCGTTGCGACAGCTATTCCTCCTACCGTCATTGTATAATATCATCCTTTCGATTTTGTCTGCTCTTGGTAACATATTCATTCTCCCACTTCCCATGTTTATTATACCATGCGCAACATTTCCTTACAATATATTTTTCAGCCGACAACGCTTTTTGCAAACCCGCTTTGAACATACGAAACAACCTTAATATCAACATCCATTTATACCCCCGCTTCACCGCTGCAGGACAGTATAATTTTCTTTACATCAAGAAAAATCTGTATGCGTAAATCATCACCCATTAATGTGAACACGCTATAGAACACAATTATTTTCTTACAGTTCGAGTAACCGTCATCCGAGAAATCATTGCCGCAACAATAACAATCACAATCATTATCCCAAACAACATGGCGCCGGTTGAAAAATTGTCTATAATCATGCTTATCCGCGATTTTTCCGCCGACAAATAGTCTGACGACGCTTCAACCGTTCGCATATGTTCGATCGCAGAATTGAAAAGAGGATATAATATGCTTCCCACAATTGCAGCGATTATTGCATGCAGAAATTTCGACAGCAAATATACGACTGTGCTTATGTCCGTCTTGGATATAAACGCCAAGCTTTGCGTATGAACAGAAAATCCGCCGAATGATATTACAACCGCCACCGCAATCGCTGAAAGCTTCACGGTTCCCGAATCGGCAAGTTTTTCACAGCCGTTCGCCAATTCAATAGCACCTGAAAAAATGTTACTTGCAAATTCAGGAAAAAGTGAAAAAAACCCGAGTATATTCAACGCTTCAATTACAACTCTGAATAAAATTATAAATCCGCCGACCAACAGCATTGTTTCCATTGATTTCACTACACTTTGACTTAAAATTGTTCCAATTGACTTGAAAGAAGCTTCCTTGGTCTTAGTTTTTTTCTTTTTTACGACCGAAGCGAAAGAACGCTTATAGAACCGGAAGATAAAACCGACCACAATCGCCGATATGTAATGTGTTGTAAGAATAAAATATCCGATATAAACATTTCCGAACATACCCACACCGACAGCACCGATTATAAAAAGCGGTCCTGCGTTGTTCACAAATGAAATCAATCGCTGTGCTTCTGTTTTTGAAATGTCACCATTTTTTCGCAAATCACCGACTGTGACAGCACCTGTAGGATAGCCCGAAAGCATTCCCGAAATGAGCACAAAAGCCCCTTCCCCCGGAACTCCCCACAAAAATTGTGTCAACGGTTCAAACAATTTCCCTGCCAATCCCGTCACGCCTGTCGCATATAAAATATTAGCGCCGATTGTAAACGGAAGAAGCGATGGCAAAACCGTTTCAAGCCACAGCCCAACACCCGCTTTCGACGCTTCTATTGTTTCCTTAGGAAAAATGACTATGATGACGTTAAGAAACGCGACGGCTAACGTAATTAAGACATTTGAAAGATTTATGCGCTTTTTTGTCAATAAATTCACTTATCCCGAATAATTACTTAAAAAAGTATATTCAAGATGTAAAATTTTATGAAATTAATGCTTTACAAACTCAAAAGCATACATTATAATGAACGGCGTTGGACACGACATTGGGCTGTCGCCAAGCGGTAAGGCAATAGGCTCTGACCCTATCACTCGCAGGTTCGAATCCTGCCAGCCTAGCTAATCTATTCATGTTTTTTTCGCCAAACGGCAACCGTCATCGGTATTTTTCCGCTGATTTGCGTAAATTCACAATTTTCAAACCCTATTTTTTTAACAAATTTCATGTAATCATCGGCAGCAAATTCAACTTTCGGAGAAAACCCAAACAGACGATACACCGCAAGCCCTATCTTTGCCGCAAAACTCGCTTCCTCAGTTAAACTCATCGGAATAACAACAATGTTTCCGGCAACTCGTTTTAATTCAACAGCCGCCTTTTCCGGTTTTTCTATTAAATGAAACACCTGTGACGCAACAACCACATCAAACGTGTTGTCGGGATATTGCGTGTCAAATATATTCAAATTTCCAAAAGTTATATTTTTAACCCCGCATTTTAAAGCCTTTTTCTTTGCAATCGCAAGCATTTTTTCGGAAATATCTGTGCAAAGAACTTCACCCGCTTTGTCTGAAACGGCAATGCTGATCGAACCTGTTCCTGCAGCTATTTCCAAAACAAATGAATCCTTGGGAACAATTTCATGGACAGTTTTTAACATAGTGTTATACGCCCGACCGTTCGTTTTTTCTGCAAAATCATAAAAGGGCGCGCAAAAATCCCAAAAATTACCCATTTGAAACCTCATTTTCTAAAAAGCTTCTTATTTCATTTTCATTTAACATATCGCCTATAAAAGTCAATGTCGTTTCGCAATCACCGAAAAATGCTTCGATCGTCAAATCATCAAAGACAATGTTTATTAATTTAAATCCTTCGTCGGTTTTAACAATACCTTTTATTCTGCAAACATCACCAAAGCCGCCACTTTTACAAAGTGTCGAAAGCTCATTTATTTTGCTGTCTGTAAAAATTTTTTTCAATTGAATCGTAAACGATTTAAAAAGTTTGTGAGAGTTTCCTTTTGCATGTTCAAGCGGTTTAAACTTTGTCATCAGCTTATAATCGGAATAAATCTCGTCAAAATCCTCGTTTTCCCACTCGTTCCAGACCTTTGAACAAACGTACGCGCCAGGATTTATATTTCTTATATCGCATATTATTTCATCAATATTTTTATCCGTTTTTTCAAGCTTGCTTAAAATAATAACCGGTGTCGCTTTGATTTGATTGTTAATGAAAGTGCCGTAAAGCGCCGATTTTGCAAAATTAAACCTTGCGCTGTCAACAATGGTGAACGCACCCGAAACGCAGCACTTAGCCTTAATTTCGGGACGTTCCATTACTTCGAGAAATTTGTCGAAAACAAAAATCCCCGACGGTTCAAAAACTATGTTGTCAGGTGCAAAAGTGTCTATAACTTCCGAAATTGAGGAAGCCAATTCACCTTTAAGCGTGCAACAAACACATCCGCCGAATATTTCAACAGACTTAAACCCTTCGGTTTCTATTATTCGTGCATCAAGACCTGTTTCACCAAATTCGTTTACGATATATACTGCGCGTTGATTCTTACTTAAAAAGTAACGTAACAGCATGCTCGCAAATGTCGTTTTTCCTGCACCTAGAAAACCTGAAACTACCGTTAATTCAGTCATTTATTACCCCTATATTTCCGCCAATTTCGCAAACAAAGCTTTGTTTGCGTCATACAACGCTGAATATATTTTATAATATTTTTCATAAACCTTGTTATCGTCGGTGTTAGGCTCAATGGTTCTCGCAACCTTCAACGTCTTATCCTTCGCCGAAGCAAAATCGACAAACATTCCCGAACCGACAGCGGCTATTAATGCCGCGCCAAAAGCGGGACCCTGCTCTATGTTTAAAATTTTGAGCGGTCTGTTTAAAACATCGGCGATTATTTGCCCGAACAGCTTGCTTCTCGCGCCGCCACCCGTTATATAAATTTCGTTTATGTCCGTGAAATCCGAAACAAGGTCAAACATTCCTTTGAAACCGAATGCTACACCTTCCATAACCGAACGGGAAAATTCTCCCTCTGCTGTGTTTGCATTCAATCCGAAGAACATACCACGTGCGTTTGCATCCGAATGAGGACAACGTTCGCCGAACAGATAGGGCAAGAACACAAGACCGTTTGAACCTGCGGGAGTTTTTGCGGCAAGCTCGTCCATTTCCTCAAAACTCATCCCCTGCAAAACATTTTTTTGAAGCCAGTTTCTGCATTCGCCTGCCGAAAGCATACAACCCATGGCGTAGCAACTTCCGGGATATGAATAATTAAACAAGTGAACATCGCCTGTAACCTCACTGTTGATTCCCGAAAGAAAAGCTACTACCGTTCCGCTTGTTCCGACGCTTACAATCGCCTGTCCTTCGTTAACAACACCGTTTCCGATTGCGGCGCACGAATTGTCTGCGCCTCCCGCTATGATCTTAGTGTCAGCTGAAAGTCCCAATTCCTCTGCAATTTCTTTAAGAGGATAACCCACAAGCCCTGTCGATTCAATTGCTTCGGGAAGAATATCCGTGCTTATGCCAACGGCACTTGCCATTTCTTCGCTCCATTTTTTGCCCTTCACATCAAACAATAAAGTTCCCGCCGCGTCGGACACATCCGTTTTAATCACACCTGTCAGCTTATAATTAATATAATCTTTCGGCATAATCACTTTGCGAACCTTAGCATAATTCTCAGGTTCATTTTCACGCAGCCATAAAATTTTCGGAAGAGTAAAGCCCTCTAACGCACGATTGTAAACATACGAAAGTGTGTGTTTCTCGCCGCCCGTTTTTTCGTAAATTTCTTTAGTCTGTTTTGTTGTGCGAGTATCGTTCCATAAAATAGCCGGACGGATAACTTCACCGTTTTCATCAAGGAAAACAGAGCTGTGCATTTGCCCGGAAAAGCTCACGGCAGCGATATTTCCTTTTGACAGCGGGTTTGCGGCGATAATATCCTTAATAACTTTCTTTGCATTATCCCACCAAACCGAGCAAACCTGCTCGACGTGTCCTTTGTCGCCAAAATCAGGCTGATATGACGCATTTTTTTGGTCGACAATTACACCTGTTTCGTCGAGAAGCAGCGCCTTTACACTGCTCGTTCCTAAGTCAAGACCGATTACATACTTCATGATTAAATCCTCTTTTCTTTATTTTATTTAAATGTAAATTTCAATTCCAATATTTCCTATCCAAAGTTCGATATTGAATAGCCTCACCAAGCTGCATAACCGTTATGTTTTCCTCGCCGTCAAGATCGGCAATCGTTCTTGCGACCTTCAAAATTTTATGGTAAGCTCGTGCGCTCAGCCCCATTCTGTCGAACGCCATCTTCAACATTTCGGCACCCTCACTGTCTAAAGCACAATATTTTTCAATCATTTTCGGCGTAAGCCGGGCATTAAACCTCACATTTTTATCACCGCATTTGTCATACCGTTCATTCTGAATCTTTTGTGCCGCCATGACCCTCCTTTTCATTTCCTCTGAAGTGTCGGGTTTCTTTACGGCATTATTATCGCTGTCGACCGCTCTCAGCTTTGAATAATCAACCTTAGGCGCTTCGACCATAATGTCAATTCTGTCAAGCAACGGTCCACTTATTCTGCTTAAATATCTGCTCACCTCCGGCTGCGTACATTTGCATTTTTGGCTGTCGCCGTAAAAACCGCAAGGGCAAGGATTCATCGACGCAATCAGCATAAAATCGGAAGGATATGTAAACGTGCCATTTACACGCGCTATCGTAACTATTCCATCTTCTAAAGGTTGCCTGAGTGCTTCTAATGCTACTTTTTGAAATTCGGGAAATTCATCAAGAAACAAAACACCATTATGCGCAAGGCTGATTTCGCCCGGTTTCGGAATTTTTCCTCCACCTGTCATTGCCGACTGCGACAGCGTATGGTGAGGCGAACGAAACGGGCGTGTCGAAATTAATGACCCTTTGCTTTGAAGCATACCTGCGACACTATATATTTTTGTACATTCAATACTTTCCTCGAAGCTCATTTCAGGCAAAATCGTCGGCAATCGTTTAGCCATCATCGTTTTGCCCGAACCCGGCGGTCCAATCATCAACACATTGTGCGCACCGGCCGCCGCAATTTCAAGCGCGCGTTTAACATTTTCCTGTCCTTTAACATCGCTGAAATCAAAAAACATAACAGGGCGCTGTGATTCATATAATTCTTTTATATTAATACCTACGGGAGAAATCGGCTTTCCATTGAAATGTTCAACAAGTTGTTTTATATTCTCAACACCGTAAACCTCTACTCCGTCGACCAACGCCGCTTCATTTGCGTTTTGAACGGGAACAAAAAACTTCTTAATTCCCTGCTTGCTTGCGCCGTAAACCATCGGCAAAACGCCGTCAACAGGGCGAACACTTCCATCGAGAGAAAGCTCTCCCGTTACGAAAATTCCTTCTGTTTTTTCCTTTGGAATGATATTTAAACAAGCCAAAACTCCCAAAGAAATCGGCAAATCATATGACGGTCCTTCCTTTCTTATGTCGGCGGGCGCTAAATTTAGCGTAATTCTTTTTACAGGAAAAGTATAGCCCGAGTTTTTTATCGCTGTTCTTACACGTTCTTTCGATTCCTTTACAGCATTGTCGGGAAGCCCAACTATGTCAAAAGCATGAAGCCCATTTGAAATGTCGACCTCAACCTCTACCAACAGCCCTTCAACACCCATTATCGCGCCGCTTATTATTTTAGAAAGCAAATTTTCACCGCCTTTTTTCTTATTCTCAACAAATCTTTCCTTTATATTACAACACAGTGACATATTTTACAAGATTTTAGTGCAAATATTTTCCTTGACTTTTCTTTCAACAGCAATGTATAATAATACATTAACAAGAATAAATATAAGGTTCAAGAAGGAGAAGATATGCATAAAATGCGAGAATACATCGAGAAAGCAAAAATTCTTTGTGAGGCACTTCCTTATATAAAAGAGCTTAACGGCATCACTGTTGTAATAAAATATGGCGGAAGCGCTTTGGTTAATAATGTAATAAAAAACACGGTTATGCAGGACATCGCCTTGATGAAATTTGTCGGGTTTAAGCCGATAGTCGTCCATGGCGGCGGTCCTGAAATAAACGAAACTTTGAACAGATTGGATATTAAAAGCGAATTTGCCGATGGGCTTCGTGTGACCAATGAAGAGACAATGGAAGTCGTCGAAATGGTTCTTACGGGCAAGGTAAACAAAGCTCTTGTCACGGAAATGACTAAGCAAGGCATTTCTGCCGTCGGGATAAGCGGCAAAGACGGCAACATGCTTCAAGTAAAAAAGCTTACACCTAACGGTCGTGACATTGGGCTTGTCGGCGAGGTCGAGCACGTTGACACAGCATTATTAAAAACTCTTATTGATAACGATTTTGTTCCTATAATTTCGCCGATTGGCATCGGGGTAGACGGGAAGAGTTTTAATGTAAACGCCGATTATGCCGCCGTAGCGATCGCGGGTGCACTCAAAGCCGAAAAGCTGGTGTTTTTAACTGATGTTGAGGGCGTGAGACGCGAAGTCAGCGATGAGGGCAGTGTTATTTCAAGACTCAAGGTTTCTGAAACAAAAGAAATGATAACTTCGGGTGCTATTTCAGGAGGAATGATTCCAAAAGTTGAATGTTGCGTCGCAGGTGTGAATGCAGGTGTTGACAACGTACACATTCTTGACGGGCGCGTTGAACATTGTCTTATTTTGGAAATATTTACGCGAGAAGGAATCGGAACTCTTATAGAAAAATAATAGTGGAAATTTTTTTCTATCTGTTGTATACTTACCTAAGTAACCGATGATTAAATGAATTACGTGATGAAAAACAAAAGCAGTTGGTGCGTTCTGCGTTTGCTTTTCATCACAAAAAGGATGGAACTATGTCTAACGAAAACAGCGTTATCTTTAAGGGAAGAAAAGGCGGACTTACAATAGCTTTAGACAGAAACGCAGAATTTGAAGATATTTGTGCAGTTCTTAAGTTTAAGCTTTCTAAGTCTCGTCGGTTTTTTGACGATCCTGAGGCGACAGTCGTCTTTAAGGGTCGGTCGCTGTCCGTTGAAGAGGAAAACAGTCTTAAAAAAACAATCAATGACTCTATAGGGTTTGAGGTAAATTTTTTGCCGTCAATTATTCCTCCGTCAAAGAAGATTATTGAAAATATAGTCGATGATTATAAAAGCACCTCCGAAGCGGAAATCGAAGAAACTCCCGAAAACATCATAAGCAGCCGCCATTCTCATAACGAGTATGACCACCCTGCGAAATTTATCATGGGTGCGCTTCGTTCGGGACATTCCGTGCATTTCGGCGGAAGCGTAATAATAAACGGCGATGTCAATCCCGGCGCTGAAATAATCGCAGAGGGAAACATAATTATTTTGGGTTCTCTTCTCGGTCTTGCTCACGCCGGTTGCAAGGGAAACTCCGACGCTTTCATTACGGCGTTGGTCATGAAACCGACGCAGTTGCGAATTGCAGACATCATAACCAGAATGCCCGAGGTCGCCGGAAAAAAGACAGAAAAAAAGAAAGCAATTGTCGGTCCTCTTTACGCTTATGCAAAAGAGGGGCAGATTTACATAACTGAAATGGGTTGAAATTACGGACACGTTTAAAAACTTAACACGAAACAGGAGGAAACCAAAGAATGGCTGAAGTAATAGTAATTACAAGCGGTAAAGGCGGTGTCGGCAAAACGACATCAACCGCCAACATCGGTGCGGGACTTGCCCTTGCCGATCAAAAGGTCGTGCTTATAGATACTGACATAGGTTTGCGCAACCTTGACGTTGTTATGGGGCTTGAAAATCGTATAGTTTACGACCTTGTCGATGTTATCAACGGAAATTGCAGGCTTAAACAGGCGCTTATCAAAGACAAGCGTTTCAGCAACCTTTTTCTGCTTCCGGCGGCTCAAACAAAAGACAAATCCGCCGTCACACCCGAACAAATGCAGAAATTATGCGACTCGATTCGCGATGAGTTCGACTTCATAATAATCGACTGCCCAGCAGGAATTGAGCAGGGCTTTAAAAACGCCATTGCCGGCGCTGACAGGGCGATTGTTATTACAACCCCCGAGGTTTCGGCGGTTCGTGACGCCGACAGAATCATCGGACTTTTGGAAGCGGCCGAAATCAGAAATATAAGACTTGTTCTAAACCGCCTTCGCCCCGACATGGTTAAACGCGGTGACATGATGACACTTGAGGATGTTACAGACATTTTGGCTATCGATGTAATCGGCGTTGTTCCCGACGACGAATTGATAGTTGTCACAACAAACAAGGGTGAACCTGCCGTCTCCGACAAAAACTCATTAAAAGCGGGACAGGCCTATCGTGACATAGTCAAACGCATACTCGGCGAAGATGTTCCGATTAATGATTTTCTTCAGGAAAAAGGTATAGGTGCATGGTTTAAAAAAGTCTTCAGCTCTAAGAGCTAATTATATCGGGAGGAGCAACATGGATCTTTTCAAGTTTTTTTCAAAAAAGCAGCCGTCCAAGGATGTGGCGACGTCTCGGCTTAAGATGGTCATCGCTCAAGACCGATTAAACATGAGCGAAAAGGATTTGGAGTTAATGAAAACAGACATACTTAAAGTAATCAGGAACTATGTCGAAATAGATGAGGACACTTTAGACATTCAAATTTCTAAAAGCGAGGGTTCTTCTATTCTTGTAGCAAATATTCCTGTTAAAAAAATAAGGAAATCAATGGAATGAAGCCGAGAATAAAAACCAGTCCGAGCGTCAGGCGGGTTTATCGAAATTTCGACGTGGTTTTGACGCTTTTAGTCGTTGGCTTGTGCGTATTCGGACTTGTAATAATACCGAGCGCCGCTGAAGGTTTGGGTTATTCTCCCGGCGCTTTTAAGATGCAGCGGTTTTGGGTGGCAAGCGGTGTTTTAATTATGCTTGCAGCCGCTTTCATAGACTATCAGTTTATCTGTAAGTTTTACATACCGATTTTTATCATAAACATAGCGTTGCTTTTAGCGACATTCGCGTTAAAAAAAATCTTAAATCGCGACATTCTGCGTGAAATAGGCTATCCCTTTTATGCAGCACCTCAGGACATGATAATTTCTATTATGCCGTCGGAATTTGCAAAGCTGTTTATGATAATCTCTTTGGCTAAATTTATTGATGTTTTCAGACACAAAATCAATAATGTACTTGTCGTCGGGGCTGTTTTGGCGGCGACAGGTCTTACGTTCTTTCTAATAGCGATGCAACCGTCGCTTTCAGCAAGCCTTGTAATAGTTTTTATCATGATTGTAATGCTTTATGCCGCGAAGCTGAGCTACAGATATTTTATAATTGCAGCACTTATCGTTATACCGCTTATTATTTTGGTTTCTTTCGATATTAGCAGCGAGGATCATAAGTTTTTAAAAATGATAGGCATGAAAGAATATCAAATAGAGCGGCTGGCGGATAATCCCGATTCGCGCTATCAGGCCGAAAAGTCTCAGGAAGCCATTTCAAGCGGACGACTTACTGGCAACGGCTTGAAAAGCAACCCTATTTACGTTCCCGAATCGACAAACGATTTTATCTTTGCTGTAATAGGCTCCGAATTCGGCTTTTTCGGCACTATGGCGGTTGTTCTCTGTGGTTTTCTTATAGTTTTTAAATGTCTTATAACAGCATGGCGAAGTGAAATTTTCTTGGGAAAAATGTTAGCAAGCGGCGTTGGTGCGTTGTTTGCATTTCATATTTTTTTAAACGTCGGCGTTAATACGGGAATTATGCCGAACACGGGCATAACCTTTCCGTTTATAAGCGTCGGAGGAAGCTCAATTTGGATAAACATGGCTTGCATCGGACTTGTTCTTAACGTCGGAATGACAAAGACCAAATCAATATTTGAGAAATAATATCGGAGGTTTATATGAATCTCGCGTTCGCGGCACACGACAACAAAAAAGCTCTTATGGAAAATTTGTGCATAGCATACAGACATATTTTAGCTAAGCACAACCTTTATGCAACCGGAACAACCGGTCGCTTAATTGAGGACGCCGCAAACCTTCCCGTTCATAAATATCTTTCGGGCTATCTCGGCGGCGAACAACAACTTGGCGCGCAAATAGCGCACAACGATATCGACATAGTCATTTTTCTCTGCGACCCGATGCGCCCGCAAGAACCTGATTCTAACAGCATAATGCGCCTTTGCGCCATGCACAACATTCCGTTTGCGCCGAATTTGGCTACGGCAGAGGTGTTGCTGCTATCACTTGACAGAGGCGATTTGAATTGGCGTGAAATTGTAAAATAGATTTTTGGAGGATATTTTAATGCAAGATAAAATAATTCGTGCGATTGCCGCAGACAGTCAAATTCGCGCGTTCTTTGCGTCTACAAAACAAGTTGCTGAAACGGCTCGTCAAATACACAACACCACCCCTGTCGCGACAGCGGCACTCGGACGGTTTCTCACGGCTGCTTTGCT
>JGI994J12354_10000088_pt1 | contig 80329 bp, 80 predicted proteins | sample IntmicLarv3ML3BL_FD_12354 | JGI IMG/M metagenome (IMG submission 12354) | reverse complement strand
TTAGTTTTTATGCTATGATAGTAGCATATTGATCCTCGATAGCTCAGCGGTAGAGCATTCGGCTGTTAACCGAAGGGTCGCAGGTTCGAATCCTGCTCGGGGAGCTTGAAATGAATTAAGGTTTATTTCAGGGGAGTTGTTTTGGAATTTTTTTGTTGTTTTGGGACTTTTAAAGATTCATAATCGAATATATAGGGGTATAATGTAATGGTAGCATTTCGGTCTCCAAAACCGCCCGTGAGGGTTCAAGTCCTTCTACCCCTGTTATTTCTGTTATTAAAGCAAGCGCATATGTATGTGCTTGCTTTTTTGTGTACAAATATCTTTTGTAAAAATATTTTCTGTAGAAACAAGTAGAAATAAGTTGATTTTTTTAAACTTTTGAATGTATAATTATTTACAAATTTAAAAGAAAAATGTTGGAGGGTTTATGTTAAATTTTGCCTTATACTGGTGGACGGTGTTGAACATTTATGGGTATATATATATTAAAGCGTTTTATATCTAATGTTATTGTTTTATGGTTAGTTATTACTATGGCTTTTTTTGCCGTAAGAATCATGCCTGAAGGTCCTTTTAATAATAGTAATATGTCTGCACAGTCGCAAGAAAATTTAGAAATATTTTATGGGTTTAATAGACACGTTATAGAACAGTATTTTATATATATTAAAAATTTATTAGAAAGAAATTTTGGCATATCTATGCTAGGTAGTGGATATGAGGTCACCGAAATAATTTTAAATACTTTTCAAGTATCTATAACAGTAGGGATTATGACATTAATTATTTCAAGTGTGTTTGGAACTACGATAGGGACTATTATTTTATTATATGATGATGAATTTATAGTTAAAGTCTTAAAACTCATAGTATCATTTGGCAATATTATACCGAGCTTTGTAATAGCTGCTATTTTAATTTATATTTTAGAAATACGGTGGAATCTTCTACCTTTAACAGGTTTTAATAGCCCACTTCATTACGCAATATTAGTTATTATTTTAGGCTTGAGCTGTACTTCATTTTTATCTAGGTTAGTTCGGATTAGTCTAACAGAGATTGAAAATGAAGACTATATGTATGCGGCTAGAGCTAAAGGCATGCCCTATAATACAATTGTTATAAAACATGGCCTTAAAAATTCTTTAATTTCAATAACCAAATATTTACCATGTTTGACTACTTTATTATTTGCAAATATGCTTGCTGCAGAAAGAATATTTAACATAAATGGCTTTGCTAGAGAGTTTGCACAAGCAAGTATAAACAGCGATTATACAATGCTGTTAGGTCTTATTACATCTTTATCTATATTTTTAGTAGTGTTTAATTTTATTATAGATATTTTATATGCTGTGATAAATCCTTATGTAAAATTTTAATCCAATCAAAAGGGGATCGTACTAATGGATGAAAGGGAAACAGGAGATTTAAACGAGTATTTTACTTTTTTATCTGAAGAAGAAAAAGAAGAAAGCGATACGACTAGAGAAAGCATTAGCCGTAGAAAACATGCATGGTCAAAATTTAAAGCTGACAGAGCGGCACTTCTCTTTTTAATCATAATTATTTTAATAATGGTAGCTAGTATAGCTGTTCCTGAAATATTTAGATTTGAATATGATGCTACATCTTTAATAAATAGAAACCGCCCTCCAAGTGAAGATCATTGGTTTGGAACAGACCATTTAGGTAGAGATATGTTTACACGGGTGTTTTTAGGTGCTAGAAACTCATTTATAATAGCAATTGTATCAGGTTTCATTAGTGTGATTCTTGGCGTATTGTATGGTGCTTTTTCTGGATTTTTAGGGCATGAAGTTGATTTTTTGATGGTAAAATTTTTAGACATCTTAAAAATATTACCTAATATTATTTATGTCATTTTATTTACTATATTTATTAGCATGTATCAAGTGGAAGTGAATGGAGTTACAACTCTTATAATAGCATTTTGCTTGACTTTTTGGATTGATGTAGCAAAAGTTATTAGAGATGAAGTTTCAGAGCTAAAAAATTATGAATTTATAGTTGCGGCTAAAGCTTTAGGAATACCTAGTATCAAAATATTATTTAAACATTTAATTCCCAATACTTCAAATGTTGCGTTTGTAAACTTAACACTCATAATACCGCAAATTATTTTTTTTGAAGTTATTTTGAGCTATATAGGTTTAGGGCTTTCATCCTCATCCTATATATCATTAGGAACTCTAACAAGTGATACCATAGCGACCTTCAGACAATTTCCGTTACAAATGCTTTTCCCGACTGCTATGGCTTGTATAATTATCCTTAGTTTTTATGTAATTAGTGACGCTTTGCGTAAAGCACTAGACTATAAAGTAAAATATTAAAATCAAAAGATTCAGACCTTGGGGCTTCCGCCCCAAACCCCGACAAGCGCAGCGCGCTTGACTGCTTTTTTAAAGAAGTTTGGCCAAGATTTCGTAAGCAAGCGCATACACGCTTGCTGGGGTTTGGGGCGAGTAGCTCCAAGGTTTTTGAACTATATCATGGTTTTGAAAGAGGTGATATTATGAAAAAAATATTAAAAGTGAAGAACTTATATATATCTTACTCTACTAATGAAGGTGACGTAAAAGCATTACGTGGCATAGATTTTGAAGTCTATAGTGGTGAAGTGTTAGGAATTGTTGGCGAAACTGGTTCTGGTAAAACAACTGCTGTTATGTCTATAGTAAAAATGCTTGCGGAAAATGCTAAAGTTAAAAAAAATGGAGAAATCATCTTTAATAATTCAAATATTGTAGATCTTACAGAAGAAGAAATGCAAACCATAAGGGGAAATGAAATAAGTATAATGTTTAAGGAGTCTGGAAACGCTTTAAACCCTTTTTTAACTGTAGAATCTCAACTTATAGAGCATGTTATACAACATAAAAAAATAGATAAAATACAGGCCATTAACGATGCGATAGATATGCTTAAGTTAATAGGGGTAAACAACGCAGAAGAAATAATGAAAAAATACCCCGATAAATTACAAAGAGGTGTTCGTCAAAAAATTTTAATTGCAAGTTCTTTGATGTGCGAACCTGAAATAATAATTGCGGATGAACTTACTACTTTTTTAGATATTAGTATCCGAGCGCAAATATTAGAATTAATCGACGGAATAAGAAGCGGTGTTGATTCTTCACTCATTTTAACAACGTCAAATTTGGGTAGTGTAGTAGATTTGTGCGATAGAATTCATATTATGTATGGTGGACTAATAGTGGAAAAAGGTAATGACGATGATATATTTTATAGAAGTAGGCATCCGTATACATGGGGTCTTATAAAAAGCATTCCAAACTACAATGTATCAAAAGGTCTAGTAACTATGGAAGGGGAACCACCCGATTTAATTGATCCTCCAGTCGGTTGCCCATTTGCTGCAAGGTGTGAACATGCTATGAGAATATGCAAAAGAGCATTACCGCCTTTATTTAGAATTAGCGATAGGCATGAAGCTGCTTGCTTTTTAAATCATCCAGAAGCACCGAATATTAAATCATCAATAGGCAAAAGGAGAATCAAATAATGTCTGCTTTACTGGAAGTCAAAGATTTATCTAAATATTTTATTAGTAAAAGAGGTATCATTAGTAAGTTTAATACTTATATTAAAGCAGTAGATAAAATTTCGTATACTTTGAATAAAGGGGAGGTTTTAACCATAGTAGGCGAGTCTGGATGTGGTAAAACCACTTTAGGGCGGACTACTACAAGAGTGTATGATGTAACATCTGGCAGCATAACTTTCAATGATATAGATATAACAGAGTTAAGTCAAAAAGGCATGTTTGATTTACGAAAACAAATGCAAATGGTATTTAAAAACCCTGACACATCATTAAATCCACGTAAAAAAATTGGAAAAATGATAGAAGAAGCAATAACTACACATTATTCATATGAAAGCAGTGAAAAAGATGATGAAATAGAAAGTGCACTTGCTAAAGTTGGTTTAAACGGCGATTTTGCAGATAAATATCCACATGAATTATCACCAGTACAAAAACAAAGGGTGGGCATAGCAAGAGCATTGGCGGTAGAGCCTATTTTTTTAGTTTGTGATGAACCAGCATCAGCTCTTGATATTTCCGTTCAAGGGCAAATTATTAATCTATTAGAAGAACTTAGAGACGAACTAGACCTAACATATTTATTCATAGCAAATGATCTTGCAATGGTTAGGTATATTTCTACACATATTGCGATTATGTATCTAGGAAAATTGATAGAAAAAGCACCAGTAGAAGAACTATACAGTAACCCACAACACCCATACACACAAGCTTTTTTATCTGCAAGTGATATAATGAATGTATACAGTCATCAAAGAGTAGTTTTAAGAGGAGATATGCCATTGTTCACAGATAATTTATCTGGTTGTAAATTTAAAGATAGATGCAGTATAAAAAAACCAATATGTAGTGAGCAAGAACCAGAACTACAGCGAATAGATGATGAACATTATGTAGCATGTTTTATGAGTAGAGTTTAAAAATTTAGTGTAGCTGAAGGCTAAAAAAGTGGTTAATATATAAAAGTATATTTATTGGTTATAAAATCTATTAAATATACTCTTTTTTATGTTGATTTACAATGTTTTTTGAGAAATTTTATTCTTAATCATTGCTAATTTAAACTTATTTCGAAAAAAATATTATTTTAGTGCTTTTTTATGTATATTGTGCTATAATGACAAAGAGTCAAAAACCATCGACATGCGTGTACGTGCTATAACAAGAAAAAGTAGTTCATTTATTGAAGTACAAACTCTATGTTAAGCAATAATATTATTTTACTTTTATAAGGAGGTTTTTAACATGATACTTTTATTTTTCGTAGGGATTATGATTTTATTTTTAGGATACAAATTTTATAGTCCGTTTGTATTAAAGCAATTTAATTTAGATGAAAATATGCAAACTCCAGCTCACGCTAAAAATGATGGTGTAGACTTTATACCTATCAATTCTAAAAAGAACATGCTTGTTCAATTACTGAACATAGCTGGAACGGGACCTATATTTGGACCTATTATGGGTGCTTTATTTGGACCCATAGCTCTTATTCTAATACCGATTGGAAATATAGTGGCTGGTTCTGTTATGGATTTAGGGTTTGGCGTACTTTCTTTGAAAAATGGTGGATCAAATCTTCCTATTTTGGCTAAAAAATACATAGGTAAGTGGTCTTTATATATCATAACTGCATTCACATTATTACTTCTAATTTTAGTTGGAACAGTTTTTGTTGTTACGCCAGTTAACCTGATTGCTTCTAGCTTTAACATGGCAGAACATACAACTTTAATTACTGGTTTAATCTTTGTATACTATATTATTGCAACTCTTGTACCTATTGATAAGATAGCTGCTCGTTTTTATCCATACTGTACAATAATTTTATTAATAGGAACATGTCTAACTTTGTTTGGAACTTTATTTCTTATTTTTACAGGAGATGTTACGCTTCCAGCTTTAGATGGTAATTTGTTTACTTGGCATCCAGCTGGTACAGCCCTAATTCCTGGTTTTATAGTTGCTGTTTCTTGTGGTTTTATTTCTGGATTCCATACTACTCAAACTCCTATTGTTGCTAAAACTTTAGATAGCTCTAAAGATACTAGAAAGACTTTTTATGGAATGATGGTTCTTGAAGGTGCTATCGCTATGGTTTGGGCTTTTGCTTCCTTAGCTTTATTTACTCCTGAAGGGCTTCTTAGCACCATCCAAGAAGGTACTCAATCTTTAGTTGTAAACAATGTTGCTAATACTACCCTTGGGTTTTTTGCTCCAATACTTATAATCATAATAATAATTTTCCCTATAACGTCTGGAGATACTGCTTTTAGAAGTCTTAGAAGCAATATTGCGGAGTTATTTAATATTAATCAATCTAAAGTTACATCTAGGCTTTTAGTTAGTTTACCTATTTTTGGAGCTTCAATCTTTTTAATGACAATCGGTTTTGAAACTTTATGGAGCTACTTCACTTGGGCTAATCATATGGTTGCTATATTATCTTTATTATTAGTAACTGGATATCTAAAACACCTAGGTACTAATTATCTTGTAACTCTAGTTCCAGCGGTAATTTTATTCTTCCTAAATACAATGTATATTTTAACAGATCGTCAAATAGGTGCTGGACTAAGCTTTACACACGGTGCAATAGGCTCTGCTGTAATAGCTATCTTAGGTACTTACTTCCTTCTCAAAAATTCTAAATCATGGAGAGGCGACGACTTAGATTAAAAAATATAGATATACTCAATTGCAACTGAAACAGTAAAAGTAAAAGATAAAAACCGTGGAGACTCCGTCTCCACACCTCTGCAAGGGTTACACCCTTGACCCTTTTTAGCAACCACTACGTGGTTGCTATTAAAGTTTTTTGCCATACTTTTTTTCAAAAAAGTATGAAATGTTTTGATTTTTAATTTTTTAATCCTATTTCATGTACAATGGACTATAATATAGAAATCAATAAAAAAGTGTGTCGAATGGAGTTAAAATCCAATCGGCACACTTTTTTTATTTTACTTTTTTGATAATGGCTGCACCAACGCCACCAGGTCCTAAGTGGCAACCTATTGTAACACCAGCATTAGTTAAAGGATATTTAATTTCTATGCCATGCTTCTCCATAAGTTCTTTTCTCAAAGTGTCGCCCTCTTCTGTATTGTAAGTATGGCCAACTATAAAGTGATAATCATCTTTATCATTGCCTACATGCTGTAATACACTTTCCAAAACAACTCCTATAGCTTTCTTTTTTCCTCTGGCTTTAGAACGTGGATGTAGTTCACCATCTCTTAACTCAAGTATAGGCTTTATTCCAAGTAATCCGCCAACAAGTGCAGCACCTTTACCGATACGCCCACCTTTTTTAAGATATTCTAAAGTTTCAAGGGTAAATATAAGAACAGAACTAACTGACATTTGTTTGATATCTTCTGCAGTTTTTTCTAGAGTATAACCTTCATCACGTCTTCTTATAGTTTCCCACAGTATTAATGCTTGGCCAAAAGTTACCTGATAAGAGTCAACTACAGAAATTTTCCGGTCTGGAAATTCTTCAAGAAGTGTATTAGCAGCAATGGTTGCGGATTGAAAAGAGCCACTAAATTTTGAAGTAATAGTTAAAGAAAAAATATCATGTCCACTTTCTAAAATTGGTCTGAAAATATCTATATAATCTTGTGGTGATGGTTGAGAGGTTTTAGGATAAAGATCACCCTGTATTAAACGTTCATAAAATTCATTTTTTTGTATATCAATACCTTCTTTAAGGTAAGTTGTTCCATCAAGAGTTATGTAAAAAGGAACAATTGCTATATCTTGTTGTTTAGCCAGCGAAGGATCAAAGTCGCAAGAGCTATCACATACAATTTTAAACTTAGTCATAGTAACCTCCTAAAATTCCAAAAATTAATAAAATAGGTACAATTTACATTTTAATGTTTTATTTATAGCATGTCAATTACATCTAATTACTGAGTAAAAATTGTGGTTCCTTATGTCCAAAGGCTTAGAATTGGCTCATTTCTAAATGTCTTTATATATATAATTACGAAAATATTTGAAAAAAGTTTGAAATTTTTACTTTTGAAATCATGTACTGGTTGCAAAGTAATATGTAGTGTGTAAAAATTATACTGCAGAGTTTTAAAAATATACAAAAATGAGGTGCGTTGTAGTGAAAATACTAGTTGTAGCAGAAAAGCCATCTGTAGGCAGAGATATTGCTAAAGTTTTAAAATGCAAGAAAAAAGGTGATGGATTTTTAGAGTCTGACGAATATATAGTTTCTTGGGCCATAGGACATTTAGTTACACTATGTGCACCCGAAGATTATGATGCATCTTTGAAAAGTTGGAAAAGATATACTTTGCCAATAATACCTGAAAATATAAAGTTAAAAGCCATACCAAAAACTAGGCCACAGCTAATTATTTTGAATAAACTAATGAATAGAAAAGATATAAGCTCTATAATCTGTGCTACAGATAGTGGTCGAGAAGGCGAGCTAATTTTTAGATATATATACGAAATAGTTAAGTGTAGTAAACCTGTAAAAAGATTATGGATATCTAGTATGACGGATACAGCAATTAAAGAAGGGTTAGAAAATATGAAGCCAAGCGAAGAATATGACAATTTATATTATTCAGCAAGGTGTAGGTCTGAAGCAGATTGGTTAGTTGGTATTAACGCTACAAGAGCATATACCATTAAATATAATTCTTTACTTAGTATCGGTAGAGTGCAAACTCCCACACTAGCTATATTAGTACAAAGGCAAAAAGAAATAAATGCATTTGTTCCAGAAGAATATTTTGAAGTTATGAGTACTTTTGAAGGCTATAAAGGTAAATGGTTTGATATTAAAACTGAAAATAAAGAAAGTAAAATAAAAAGTAAAGAATTAGCGAACGGAATAGCGGAGCGTGTTAAAAATAAGGATGGGTTAGTTTTTAGTATAGAAAATGAAGAAAAACAAACCCCGCCACCACTACTTTATGACTTAACTCAGTTACAAAAAGACTGTAACCAAAAATTTGGATTCTCAGCACAGCAGACACTTGGAATCGCTCAAGAGCTGTACGAGAAAAAGAAGCTTATAACATATCCAAGAACAGATAGCCAATACTTATCTGAAGATATGATTCCCAAAATTTATTCTACAATGAAAAAGTTAAATATACCTGACTATAGCGAATATATGGAGTATATAAATTCGTTAGAAAAATTGCCTATTACTAAAAGGATTGTAAACAACGCGAAAATAACAGATCATCATGCGATTATACCAGCGGACACCAAAATAAATTTAAGTACGTTAAAAGCTGAGGAGTTAAAAGTATATGGTCTTATAGTAAAAAGGTTTATAGCAGCGTTTTATCCTAAGTATATATATAATGTAACGAGTATTATAACTAAAGTAGAAGAAGAACATTTTTTAACCAAAGGAAACACTATTATACAAGCTGGATGGACTGCAATTTATAGCAAAGACAAAGATGAAAGTAAGAAAAAAGCAAAAAACAAAGAGGAAGAAGTTGATATTCTACCAAACGTATCAAAGGATGATATCATAAAAGTTTTAGATGTAGAAGTTCTGAAAAAAAAGACAGAGCCACCTAAAATATATACAGAATCTACTCTACTTTCAGCAATGGAGAATGCAGGTAAGTTTGTAGAAAATGAAGAATTAAAAAAAGAGTTAAAAGAGTCTGGAATAGGTACAGCTTCAACAAGAGCCGCTATTATTGAAAGGTTAATACAAGTTGAATATATAACGCGTAAAGGAAAAAAGCTTATACCTACAGATAAAGGCATGAACATTATAGACGTGGTTCCATTTGAATTAAAGTCACCAGAAACGACAGGCAAGTGGGAAAAGGGGCTTTCCTCTATTTCAAAAGGTACTATGGATAAAAGCAGGTTTATGGCTAGTATTGAGCGGTATATAAAATATATAGTAGATAGTTCTAATTAATACTTTATACTTTTCTCCTTTAAGAAGTATGGCAAGAAATTTTATAAAAAAGAGTTGTATCAGGCCGATTCTCAAAAATCGCTTCGATACAACTCTTTTTAGTATTTCATTTTAATAAAGAAGTATTCTGAAAATTTTATCTTATTATAACATCAAATCTAACTCCATTTGGTCTATAAGATCTACCGTTACCATCTCTTGTTGCATTTCCAATTAATGGTACTCTGTATATATCAAACGTTGTCCTTTCATGCAAAGTCCAGGCAGTAACATAAGCTCTATGTCCTGGATCAACTTGAACATGTTGAGCATCACTTACACTATGCGTATTTGTGTGAGAAAAACCTAATTGAGCTGTTAAAACATTGAGGGGAACAGATACACTAGCATTCCATGTAACAGCTACTGATTCGTTAATAGTCATCGTTCCGCCTGGAGCTACATAAGAACTAGTGCGTAATGGTCTGTCAGGAAAATACCATCTTTGAGATCTTGAGAGATTTCGTAAAGACAAAGAAGATAAAATACGTTCTTCTGTAGGCGTGTACTCATTTTGTGGTGATGTTACGATGATAGTTTTTATTTCATAAATATCTTCGCCACTAAATGGATGGTTACTATTAATCAATCGTCTTTGAATTTCTTCAGGGTCAGTTAAACTATAGATTTCCCTAATTGAACCATCTCTTGCTTGTATTAATTCTATTAAATTCCCCAAATTTTCATCTTTGCCAGAGATCTTAGCAATATCAGAAGATATGTATTCTGGTGAATGAAATTCTTGAACAGATGTAGCGAATACAGTAACATAAGTACTTAATAAAAAAACACATAACATTAATATAAAATTTTTCGATTGAATAGCTAATTTCATACAAATTCTCCTTAGATTTTTTTAGTTTTTTTAATATATTTTAACTTGAATATCTACTTTCCCGAACCTCCCCTTATTAGATTGTAAAATACTTTATATAAATTGCAACAATATGATGTGTGCTCAATCAGACATTTGCTACAAATTATATCGTCTACTAGATAAGATTATAAATATCTATAATTAATAAATAATTCAGTATAATTATTATGTCTAGTATAACTAAAAAAAAAAAAATAAGTCAATGCATTCCTATGAAAATGTTATGATTTATATATAAATATTGTATCAAGCAATAAATAGTTAAAGCAACGGCTAAGCCGTTGCTAAAAAAGGGTCAAGGGTGAAACCCTTGTCGGGTGTGGGCTGAAAGCCTACGGTTTTTTAAGGTCTTTTTCAAGGTTTAACTTTTAAAACCATGCTTTCAAATTGAGACTCGAAATCTTTATTGTCTTTTACGCTGCGCTTGCGTATGAAAGAACCTCTAGCTCCATTAACACGAGCTTTTTTATTTAAAAATCTTTGTAATAGTAGCATATCTATGTTTTCGTCCGTATACTCAAGTCCATTTTGGTTGATTACATAAGCATCTTTTCCAAGAGCGAGTGAAGCAAGCCCGTAATCTTGAGTTACTACTATGTCACCTTTATGTAATCTATTAATAATTTCAAAATCAGCAGAATCATTTTGTTTATCGACTACTATATTTTTACTATACCCGTTAGAGATAATGTGCGAAGTATTTGTAACCATGGTTACAGATATATTGTATTTTTTTGCTACGTTTATAATTATATCTTTAACAGGACATGCATCGGCATCAACAAAAATTTCCATAACTACCTCCAAGCTTTAAAATATATATCACAATAAGTATAACTTAAAAATGAAAAATATAAAACCCTCATAATCAAGATACTTGTTTATGAGGGTTTTAAAAATAAAATTCTTTTTTGTTAAAAAAAATTGTGATATTATAAATAACAAGGTTTTTTGTAAACGCTGGAATAAATATAAGTTTTTAGCGTGGGGGGTGGAGTTAATGGATGGAGCTGAACAGCTTTTTGTACTAATGATGATTTTTAATGTATTTGGAGGGGTAATACTTCCTGCTATATTTTATTTTATGTGGGGTATCTATATACCTATTCTTGTTATAAAAGCGTTGAAAAAGTATTTGAAAATGGGGGTATATAAATGGAAAGAATAACTGGATTTAATGCACCTATAATGTTTTCATGGGCGATACAATTCATTAATATTTTCTTACTTGGACTAATCTTTTATGCAATCTACTTAATTATAAAAAGGCATTGAAAAAGTATCTGAAAGAGAGGTAGTTGTGTAGAAATGTATACAATAACTGGATTTGAGTCAGGAATGATGTTTTCATGGGCAATACAGCTTATTAATACTTTTGCTATTGTACTGATTTTTTATGTAATTTATTTGTTTATAAAGGCATTAAAATTATTTATAAGAGCGTTAAAAAAGTACTTGAAAGATGAATAAAATGCTGCATAGAAGGAGTATATGGTGTGAACGAATTTAAAGTTGTTTCAGATTTTGAACCTATGGGTGATCAACCAGAAGCTATAGATACAATTTCACAAGGTTTTAAAGAAGGTAAAAAATTTCAAACGCTTCTAGGTGTTACAGGTTCAGGTAAAACGTTTACCGTTGCAAATATTATTAAAAATTTAAATAAGCCAACACTTGTTATGGCGCATAATAAAACACTTGCTGCTCAACTATATAGCGAATTTAAAGAATTTTTTCCAGAAAATGCGGTTGAATATTTCGTAAGTTATTATGATTACTACCAGCCAGAAGCATATGTTCCTTCTACAGATACGTTCGTAGAAAAAGATTCATCTATAAATGAAGAAATAGATAAACTTAGGCACTCCGCAACTGCGTCTTTACTTGAACGGAAAGATGTTATAGTAATAGCAAGTGTATCTAGTATTTATGGTTTGGGTGACCCTGTGGATTACAATAAATTAATTGTATCACTAAGACCTGGTATGATAAAAGAGCGAGATGAAGTACTACGTAAGCTTGTTGATATACAATATAACAGAAATGACTTAAATTTTACTCGTGGGACTTTTAGGGTTCGTGGGGATGTTGTGGAAATTTTTCCTACAAATTCTACTGAAATTGCTTACAGAGTAGAATTTTTCGGAGATGAAATAGAGCGGATATCAGAAATAAATGCATTAACAGGAGATGTGCGTGCAACACTAAAGCATATGGCAATTTTCCCAGCTTCTCATTACGTTGTGTCCCAAGAAAAAATGAAACCAGCAATAGAGCGAATACAAAAAGAATTGTACGAAAGAGTAGAAATGCTAAAAAGCGAAGATAAATTATTAGAAGCTCAAAGATTATTACAAAGAACCAACTACGATTTAGAAATGATGTTAGAGGTAGGTTTTTGTTCGGGTATAGAAAATTATTCACGTCATCTTTCAGACCGAGAAGAAGGCAGTATGCCATATACATTAATAGATTACTTTCCAGATGATTTTTTAATAGTAGTAGATGAATCACATGTAACTTTACCACAAGTAAGAGGAATGTACGAAGGTGACAGATCAAGAAAAAGTACATTAGTTGAATTTGGATTTAGATTACCTTCAGCACTTGATAATAGACCGCTTAAATTTAATGAGTTTGAAGGCAAAATAAATCAGATGCTTTTTGTTTCCGCTACTCCATCAACTTATGAAAAGGAGCATACCGAAAAAATAGTAGAGCAAATAATAAGGCCTACAGGATTACTTGACCCTGAAATAACAATAAATCCTATAGATGGGCAAATAGATAACCTCATAGGAGAAATTAATAAAGTCATAGAAAAAAAAGAAAAGGTTCTAGTAACTACACTTACTAAGAAAATGGCTGAAGATTTAACTAATTATTTAAAAGAAAGTGGCATAAGAGTAAGATATCTACATTCAGATATACAAACGCTAGAAAGAATTGAGATAGTAAGAGATTTGCGTATGGATATTTTTGATGTGTTAGTAGGCATAAATTTGCTTAGAGAAGGGCTGGATATACCAGAAGTATCTCTAGTAGCAATATTAGATGCAGATAAAGAAGGTTTTTTACGTTCGGAAACTTCACTGATTCAAACTATAGGGCGTGCTGCTAGAAATGCAAACGGCAGAGTGATAATGTATGCAGACAGAATCACAAGATCCATGAACAGTGCCATAGATGAAACCAACCGTAGGCGCAAAGTACAAGAAGAATACAATATTAAACATGGCATTACTCCAAAAACAATTATTAAAAAAGTACACGAAATAATACAAGTATCAGACATAGCCCCAGAAAGAGTAGTGGTTAGTGGACTCGACAAAGACCCTGAATCCATGAATGAAAATGAGTTAAAATCAGTTATAAAAATCAAAACTAAACTTATGGATAAAGCCGCTATTAATTTACAATTTGAAAAAGCGGCAAAAATAAGAGACGAAATAATAGAGCTTAAAAGATTTTTAGAGTCAATTTAAGGTTAAAAGATTAAAATATAAAGACCGTGGGGCTTTCAGCCCCACAACCCCGACAAGCGCACGCGCGCTTGACCGCGTTATTGCAAGCGCGAATGCGCTTGCTTGAAATTTGAAGACGAGGACACAGAAGGGAAAACATTTGATATATGTAAGCAAGTGCGAAGCACTTGCTATTAAAGTTTTTGGTCAAGCTTTTTTCAAAAAGCTTGCAGGTGTGGACAGAGTCCACGGTTTAGAAAAAAGCCCTTGGAGCTATGAATCATGACTCCTACCAAGCGCAAGTGCGAAGCACTTGCTTAAAGTTTTGGTCAAACTTTTACAAAAGTTTGCAGGTGTGGACGGAGTCCACGGTCTTAATCTCTAAAAAGGAAGGTGAACAGCAGTGAAAAAAATATTAATAAAAGGTGCAAAAGAAAATAATTTAAAAAATGTAGAACTTGAAATGCCACGTGATAAATTTATAGTTTTAACTGGCGTTTCTGGCTCTGGTAAATCTTCTTTAGCGTTTGACACAATATTTGCAGAAGGTCAACGTAGATATATGGAGTCTTTAAGTTCGTATGCACGCCAGTTTTTAGGTCAAATGGAGAAGCCGAATGTAGAGTTTATAGAAGGTCTTTCACCTGCAATATCTATAGACCAGAAAACAACAAATCATAATCCACGTTCAACGGTGGGAACGGTTACAGAAATATATGATTATTTAAGGTTGTTGTATGCAAGGGTAGGTATACCACATTGCCCTAAATGCGGAAAAGAAATAAGAAGACAAACTATTGATGAAATAGTGGAGCAATTGATGAAGTTGCCTGAAAGAACGAAATTACAATTGTTAGCACCTGTTGTACGCAATCGCAAAGGAGAGCATACAAAACTAATAGAAGATGCTAAAAAGAATGGCTATGCAAGAATAAGGATAGATAGCGAAATTTACGAATTAAGCGAAGAAATAAAAGTAGAAAAAAATAAAAAGCATAATATAGAAATAGTAGTAGATAGACTGGTTATAAATGAAAGTGTTCATGCAAGACTTGCAGGCTCGGCAGAATTGGCAATGAGCTTATCAGGTGGTTTATTAATGGTAGATGTTGATAGTAAGGAAGTTTTAAGTTTTAGCCAGAGTTTTTCATGCCCTGATTGCAATGTGAATTTGGATGAAATAGAACCAAGATTATTTTCTTTTAATAATCCAATGGGTGCATGTTCAGAGTGTACAGGATTAGGCGTTCAGATGAAATTTGACCCAGAACTTATAATTCCAAATACAAAATTAAGTTTATTTCAAGGTGCGATAGTTGCTTCAGGCTGGAATTCTATTTCATCAGAAAAAAGTATGACACATAATATAATTCAGGCATTAGCGAAAAGATATAAATTTGATATTAATATGCCATACGAAGAATTGCCAGACGATATAAGAAATATAATTTTAAATGGCACAAATGATGATGAAAAATTAAATGTTAAATACATGAGTGATGGGCAAGAGAAAAGTTATAACTATAATTTTGAAGGCATAATAGGCAATTTAACTAGACGGTATAGAGAAACAGTTTCAGAAGTTGCGAGGCAAGAATTTGAAGATTGTATGACAAATACAAAATGTCCAGCATGTAAAGGAAAAAGGTTAAAGCCAGAAGTACTTGGTGTTACAGTTGGTGATAAGGATATATCAGAAGTTACAAATATGACTGTAATAGACATAAAAAAATTTTTTGAAAATATAATTTTAAATGATACTCAAACTCTTATCTCAGAACAAATTTTAAGGGAAATAAATGCAAGGACAACATTTTTAATGGATGTAGGTTTGGATTATCTAACCCTTTCCCGTGCTACTAGTACTTTATCAGGTGGGGAGAGCCAAAGAATACGTTTAGCAACTCAAATAGGTTCAGGGCTTGTAGGAGTAGTGTATATATTAGACGAGCCAAGCATAGGATTACATCAAAGAGATAATGATAAGCTACTTAAAACTTTAAATCGTTTGAAAGAGCTTGGTAATACTTTAATAGTTGTAGAGCATGATACAGATACAATGATGGCTTCAGATTTTATTGTAGATGTTGGGCCTTTGGCTGGTGCTCATGGTGGTGAAATAGTATTTGCAGGTAGTGTAGAAGATTTGTTAGACTGTAAAAATTCAGTAACAGGCGATTATTTAAGCGGAAGAAGAAAAATAGAAATTCCAAAAAAGCGTAGACCAATAACAGGTGATAGCATAGTAATAAAAGGTGCTTCAGAAAATAATTTAAAAAATATTAATGCATCTATACCAATAGGAGTACTTACTTGTGTAACGGGTGTATCTGGTTCTGGCAAAAGTTCTCTTGTGAATCAAATTTTATATAAGCGTTTGGCTAGAGAGTTAAACCGTGCAAAAATTAAAGCGGGAAAACATAAGGACATGTTAGGTATAGAAAAGCTGGATAAAATTATAAATATTGACCAATCACCAATAGGACGAACCCCAAGAAGTAACCCAGCGACATATACTGGTGTATTTGATATTATAAGAGATATATTTAGTCAAACTCCAGAAGCAAAAGTTAGAGGTTACCAAAAAGGGCGATTCAGCTTTAATGTAAAGGGTGGAAGATGTGAAGCTTGTAGCGGAGATGGAATAATTAAAATAGAAATGCATTTTTTGCCTGATATCTATGTACCTTGTGAGGTTTGCCACGGGAAAAGATATAATAGGGAAACGTTAGAAGTAAAATATAAGGGTCAAACTATATCAGATGTTCTTAATATGACTGTAGAAGAAGCTTTAGTATTTTTTGAAAACTTTCCAAGGTTAAAAGATAAGTTACAAATACTTTGCGATGTAGGAATTTCTTATATAAAGCTTGGACAGGCTTCAACAACACTATCAGGAGGCGAGGCTCAAAGAGTAAAACTAGCTACAGAACTTTCTAAGAGAAATACAGGAAAAACTATATATGTACTAGATGAACCAACAACAGGGTTGCATACTTATGATGTGCACAAATTAGTAGATATATTAAGTCGTTTAACAGAGGGTGGAAATACTGTTGTAGTAATAGAACATAATTTAGATGTAATAAAGACAGCAGATTATGTTATAGACATAGGCCCAGAAGGTGGAAGTGGCGGTGGTATAATAGTAGCGGAAGGTACGCCAGAAGAAGTTGCAAAAAACAAAAATTCTTATACTGGAAAGTATTTATCACGAATTTTTGAAAACTGCGAGTAAATAGGAGGAAAAGAATTGATTCTTTCGGGTTTAGAAATTAAAAAAAAGTTAGGTAATGAGATAAAAATAGAGCCTTTTAATGAAAAGGCTCTTAATCCAAACAGTTATAACCTTAAGTTACATAACGAGTTACTGGTATATGATGAGAAATGTTTGGATATGAAAAAAGAAAATAAAGTGAAGAGAATACTAATCCCTGAGGAGGGATTAGTATTAGAAACAGGAAAGTTATATTTAGGTAGAACTGTAGAATACACAGAGACAAATAATTATGTACCAATGCTTGAAGGTCGTTCATCTATAGGACGATTAGGGCTTTATGTGCATGTTACAGCTGGATTTGGTGATGTAGGTTTTGCAGGATACTGGACGCTAGAAATACATTGTGTTCAGCCAATAAAAATTTATCCTAATGTAGAAGTTTGCCAAATATATTATCATACAATAGAGGGTGATTGGGTAAAATATAGTTCAGGGAAGTACCAAAACAACACAGAAGTACAGCCAAGTCTTTTATACAAGGACTTTGAAAAGTAATAAAAATAATAAAAACTTTGGGGCTTTGCCCCAAACCCCAGTCGCTTTTTGAAAAAAGCAACGCAAAAACTTTAAGCAAGCACGTACGTGCTTGCAAAAAAAGCGGTCAAGCGTGCTACGCTTGTCGGGAAATTGCCGTATACGGCAATGGGCTTGGAAGCCCACGGTCTTAAAGGTTCTAATTTTAAAGGAGGTTATATATGAGTAGCGTAGTGGAAGAATACATAGAGGTAAAGGAAGACATCAAAAAATATTTTGGCTGTCCAAATGATTACTTTATAAAACCTCTAGTAAATCATGATTGGTCAGTGTATGGAGATGAAGGAATATTTTTTCTAACGTATTGGGACGATGATGAAAAAAAAACAACGGCAATGGTTGTCAAGAAAGATAACAAGCCTCTAATTTATAAAGCGAAAGATTATACGATGGTCATAGCACTGGATTGCGTGAAAATAGCCTTCATACTAAAAAATGTGAGAGAGCAATAGATTTTTAGTATTTGTATAGAAGGTCGCAGTAAGGAGAATAGCGTGGAATATGACGAAGAAAATGTTGAAGAACTAGAAAGACTAATAAGAGAGCTTGAAGAAGATGAGGAAGAAACGGCATCTATATTTACCAAAACGAAAAGCTTTTTTAAGAAGTTAACCAGAAAAAGAGAAAAACCGCCTGAAAGAATGGCTTCTTTATTTGATGAATTTTTAAAAGAATTAGATACAGAAGATGAGATGTACGAAATTGTTGAAGGCGTGGCACGCCTTTGCGATGATGCAATAGTAATAGCTAGAGAAAAATTAGTGATAATAGACAGAGTACATGTTTTAGGTGAGGAAATAAAAGAAATTAAATGTTATGAAAAACTCACAGACCTAGAAATAGAAGATTTAAAAGAGTTACTCGCAAGATTTATGTCACTAACACAAGATAGAAATGCTTTAAGATACCAAATAATAGGATTTGATAAAAATCTTATAAAAATGGAGCAATTAGAAGAAGATGCAAAATTTATAGTTGATAATACTCAAAATGCAGAAAGACAGCAACGTTTTTTAAAACATGATTTAGGATATCTTCAAGGTGAAAAGTCTGACCTTGAATATGAAAGAGTTAGACTTAAAAATACTCAAGAATTTATATATAAATTCTCGATAGCCCTTGTTATAGTATCAGGACTTTTGATAACTTTTTTAGTCTTTATACATATATTTAGAGGGATTAATGTATTTTTGCCATCAGCTATTTTATGTATAGTACTTATTTTAGCTATAAACGGTATGCACTCACTTAAAAGATATGTGAAAAGACAGTTAATTATAAATATGAAAAAGCAACATAAGGCAGCAGAAATTTATAATAAAAAAATTGTAGTTTATGCTTATTATACAAATTTTTTAAATTTTGTTTATAACAAATATGGCGTAAGAAACTCAGACAAGCTACAGCAAAATATCAAAGACTATACGAATTACAAACATTTAACAACTCGTTTTGACGCAATAAGAGATATGTTATATGAAACAGAGGCTACAATAGAAACTTTTTTAAGGGAAAAAGGCATTGTAAATACTGCTATAACTACAGAACGCTTTGCTAAGAGTATAAATATAGATGATAAGCGCAAATATTATGCTGAACTTAAAGCTGAAAAAGATGGTTTAGACGCAAGGCTTAAAGAGCTAGACGAACAACATAATAAAATATGGAGTGACCTTGTGATTTTAAATGAAGAAGATAAAAGCTCTACAAAAATAATAGATCGTATAATTCAGAAGTATATAAGTGAAGTTAACAAGTTAGTAAATTTAAAAGATGAAGACCGAGAAATGACATTAGATAAAGATTTAGAAAAAAGTTTAGAGAAAATGAAAAGAACCAATTTAGATGATATTTTAAAAACTACAAAAGTTAATACAGCAGAAGAAAAATTAAGTAAAATTATTGAAAATGAAAAAGTTGATGAAACCTATGAAAAGGTAGAAGCTGATAATAAAATAGTCGAAAACAATAATGGAAATAATGAGTTAGACGATGATGTAATTAGTAATGACGTTAATATTAATAGTACTGAAAGTATTGTTGAAAGTGTTGATAATGTCAGTGGGTTAGATAATGTTTATGATATTGACAACAATAATGAGTTTAACTATAATGATGATGTTAAATAGGTTTGAAAATTTCAGATATAATTAGCTTAAAGGCTCTCGTCCATCACAGGGCGAGAGCCTTTTTAGGGTTAGTGTGTATAGCTTGAAAAAATCTTTATAGTAAATAAGCTTTTAAACTGTAACAGTAGAAATCCATAAAACCTCAGGATTAGGTTAGAAGTAATTTGCAGGAGGTGTGCGATTTGGAGATTTTAGGTATGGGGCTTATGGTTTTAGGTTTGGTTGTTGTTCTTTTTGCCAAGTTTATAATTTTCAAATCTTTTGAAAGACAATTACAGAATATAAATGCACAGTATGCGGATATACAAAAAAATGAAATAGAAGATGATGAAGGGGAGGTTAGAGAGCCAGATGTAGATGAAGATTTTTTGGCGATAGTGAAAACTGTTAAACTCGTTACGTATGGTATCGGTGGCGTAATTTCAGTATTTGGCTTATTAATGATACTTGTTTTCAGAATATTTATATACTAAGGAGGAAGTTATGGAGAAAAATTATAATCCAAAAGTTGTTGAAGAAAGGTTATACAAAAATTGGTTAGAAGAAAAGTATTTTCATGCGGAAGTAGATAAGTCAAAAGAGCCATATTCAATTGTAATACCACCACCAAATATTACAGGTCAACTCCATATGGGACATGCATTAAATGGAACAATACAAGATATATTAATACGTTTTAAGAGAATGCAAGGTTATAATGTTTTATGGTTGCCTGGGACAGACCATGCTAGTATATCTACAGAATTAAAGTTAGTGGAACAGTTAGCAGGAGAAGGCAAAACGAAAGAAGAAATAGGACGGGAAGAATTTTTAAAAAGAGCATGGAAGTGGAAAGAAGAGTATGGCGGAATAATAGTAGAGCAGTTCAAAAAATTAGGATTATCTTGTGATTGGGATAGAGAAAGATTTACCCTTGATGAAGGTTTATCGGATGCAGTTACAGAAGTTTTTATAAAATTATATGAAAAAGGATATATTTATAGAGGCGAAAGGTTAGTTAATTGGTGCCCTAACTGCGAAACAACAATTTCAGATGCAGAAGTAGAGCATAAAGAAAATAGCGGCACTTTGTGGTATATGAAGTACAAAATAGTAGGCACAGATGAGTATTTGACTTTTGCTACAACAAGACCTGAAACTTTACTTGGAGATACAGCAGTTGCAGTAAATCCAGATGATGAAAGGTATAAAGCGTATATAGGTAAAAGTGTAATGGTACCTATTGTTAATAGAGAAATAAAGATTATAGCGGATGAGTATGTAGAAAAAGATTTTGGTACAGGGGTAGTTAAAATAACTCCAGCACATGACCCAAATGATTTTGAAGTAGGCGAAAGACATAATTTACTTAAAATAAATATTATGAATGATGACGGCACGCTTAATGAGAGTGCAGGCAAGTATCAAGGTTTAGATAGATATGACGCTAGAAAGAAAATAATAGAAGAATTTAAAAGTTTAGGGCTATTTGTAAAAGAGGAAGGTATAAATAATTCAGTAGGCACTCACGAACGTTGTAATCATACTATAGAACCACTTATAAAACTACAGTGGTTTGTTAAGATGGAGGAAATGTCAAAACCAGCTTTAGAGGCTCTAAAAAAAGAGGAATTAAATTTTGTACCTGAGCGATTTGGAAAGATATATTCAAATTGGTTAGAAAATATAAAAGATTGGTGTATTTCGAGACAATTGTGGTGGGGGCACCGCATACCAGCGTACTACTGTAATAGTTGTGAGCATGTGGTTATATCTAAAACAAAGCCAGAGAAATGCGAAAAATGTAATGAAGTAAATTTAACTCAAGATGAAGATACATTAGATACTTGGTTTAGTTCTGCACTGTGGCCGTTTTCTACTTTAGGCTGGCCGAATGAAACAGAAGATTTAAAACACTTTTTCCCAACAAATGTACTTGTTACTTCTTACGATATTATTTTCTTTTGGGTAGTGAGGATGGTTTTCTCAAGTATAGAACAGACAGGACAACAGCCTTTCAAGGACGTATTGATACACGGATTACTTAGAGATGCTGAAGGGCGGAAAATGAGTAAATCTTTAGGGAATGGCATAAATCCACTAGATATTATTGAACAATATGGTACAGATTCTTTAAGATTAACATTAATAACAGGAAACTCTGCAGGTAATGACCAAAGATTTTCACTTGAAAAAGTAGAAGCAAACAGAAACTTTTTAAATAAGATATGGAATGCTACAAGATTTATGCTCATGAATTTTGAAGAAGAAAGCATAGATGATATAGAGATTTCTTTAGAAGAGTTAACTATGCCAGATAAATGGATTTTATCAAAGTTAAATACTTTAACAAAAGAAGTTACGACTAACATGGAAAACTACGAGCTAGGTATAGCAGTTCAAAAAATATATGATTTTGTGTGGGATGAGTACTGCGATTGGTATATAGAAATTATAAAGCCAAGACTTTATAACAAAGAGGACAATACAAGAAATGCTGCATTATGGACATTAAAAGAAGTGCTTGTAAATTCTTTGAAATTGTTACATCCATATATGCCATTTATAACGGAAGAAATATTTACATCTGTACAATCAAAAGAAAAAACAATTTTGTTTTCAAAATGGCAAGAGTATAAAGACGAGTTAAATTTTAAAAATGAAGAAGATGAAATTGAAGATATGAAAACAGCAGTAAAGAATATACGTAATGTACGTGCAGAGATGAATGTAGTTCCTTCAAAAAAAGTGAATATAACTGTAGTAAGTGCTGATAAGAGAACACGCGAAATATTTGAAAAAAGTAAGAGCTATTTTGAAATTTTAGCACGCGCAAGTGGAGTTGTAATACAGGAAGAAAAAAGCGGCATAGATAAGGATGCGGTATCTGTTGTAATTCCAAATGGTGTAATATACATGCCTCTTACAGAGTTAATAGATATGGAAAAAGAATTGTTGAGGTTAAAAAAAGAGAAGAAAAAGTTAGAAGATGAGGTAGAAAGAGCAAGCAAAAAGTTAATTAATAAAGGTTTTTTAGATAAGGCTCCAGAACATTTAATAAAAGAAGAAGAAGATAAGAAGACAAAATATGAAGAAATGCTAAGGCAAGTTAATGTTCAATTATCAAGTCTGGAAAACAAGTAAAATGGAGGGAATAGAAGAAATGATAGATTTTAAAACAGAGCTGGATAAGTACAAGCCTATATTAGAAGTGGAGCAAGTAGAAGCTGCTGTTCAATCAGATGAAATGCAGGATTTGATGGATGTACTACAACACATATCAAGAAATAACACCTTATCAAAGGAGTAGATGAATGTGACTTGTCCAAATTGTAAAATAGAAATAGAAAAAGGATACATTTGCAGTCATTGTGGTGTAGATTCAATTTTATTTTCACAAACAGCAAAAATATCAAATGCTTTTTATAATAAGGGGTTAAGCCAAGCAAAATCAAGAAATTTATGTGAAGCAATAATTTCTTTAAATAAAAGCATAGAATTTAATAAGAATAACCACCATGCTCGAAATCTTTTAGGACTTATTTATTATGAGATAGGAGAAATAGGGGATGCACTTAAACAATGGATAATTAGTGCTTCTGTGGTGAAAAAAGAAAATTTTGCTTCTGAATATATAGAGATAATACAGAATAATCAAGGTGGCCTTTACGCGAAAAATGAAGCGATTATGATGTATAATGAAGCTTTAAAGTGTTTAGACCAAGAAGAGCAAGATATAGAATTAGCGATAGTGCACTTGAAAAAATCAATAGATATAAATCCAAGATTTATACAGTCAATGAATTTGTTGGCTCTTTGTTATATGGAGCAAAATATGAAGGGTGAAGCGCGTGAACTCACCCTTAAGACATTGAAAATAGATTCAAATAACCAAGTAGCCCACAGCTATTATAAAAGTATTACAGGTAAGTCCCCAATGCAATTTTTATCAAAAAAATCAGAAGCAAATAACGAAAATATAAGCGCGCAAAGAGTGCATGAATATAATAAAAGTGTGCCAGTGAATATTAATGATGATAAATTTACAGGTAAACTTAATTTTATGCAAGTAATTAGTTTTGTGGCAGGTGGCGTTTGTACGGCTTTACTTATGTACTACTTAATTTTACCAGATATAGTAATGCAAAAAGATGAGGAAATAGCGGCATTAACTATGAATTTATTAGTTAATACTCAACAGCATGAACAAGAATTACTTGAGATTAATCAAGAAATGACTGAACTAGAAAACCGTAATGAGGAGTTATCAGGCTTAAATGACATATTCAATATGCAAATAGTCGTACAAGAAAAAATCGACTCTGTACAAGAAGCTACACACTTATATAATTTGGGTAATGCTGAAGAAGCTGCAGAAATAATGTATTTAGTAGATTTTAGCATGTTACCAGACTATATATCAGGGGAAGCGTATATATTAAGAGAAGCTACTTTTGCAAGTGCAGGTCTTAGTTTATACAATAGAGGGCTCGAAGAATTTAATGTTGCACATTTTGAAGAGTCAAAAGCTTTGTTTGAAAGAAGTCTAAGATTTGCCCAAAGCGGTGCGAATTACATTGATGATGCAATATATTTTTTAGGGCGTATAGCTGAGGAACAAGATAATGTAATGCTTGCAATAGCTCACTTTACAAGAATAGTAGAGGAATTTCCGTATTCAAACTTGTTAAGTAATGCAAATGCTAGATTAGCAAACCTTGAATCGGAGTAGTGTAATTAACGTGAGTTCGACACAGTCGAACCAACTAGTGTAACTGGTTGAAAATCGCAGGATTTTTCACGTTATGAGTGATTTTTTATAGAAAAAATCACGAATATCATCAAAGTTCGATGGAATTTTTATCCCATCGAACTCACGTTAATTAGGAGGCTATTATGAACAAAACAGCTTTTAATTTAAAGGAAAATATAGCAGGGGCTTTATGTTATGTTGCAGGACCTATATCAGGTTTCACTATGTATTTTTTTGAAAAAAGGAAAGGTACAAAAAATACGGTTGTATTGTTTAATGCTTTACAAAGTATAGTTATTTTTGGAGCAGTAATTTTATTTAGAATGGCAGTGGCTTCATTACCATTCACAAGATTAATATTAGTCGTATTTGATTTAGCTTCAAATATATTATGGGCTTATTTAATATATCAAGCTTTTTCTCAAGGAATATTTAAAATTCCGATAGTTGGCGATATATGCTTAAAACAAGCAAGTCGAAGTAAATAATGTATTAAAAATTTCTCAAGAAAATATTTAAGGCAAAAACTTCAAAAGAACGCGCATATGCGCGTTCTTTTTTTATATACCCAAATTGTAACTGAAACATTAAAACCTTGGAGCCTTGGCTGAAAGCCCAAGGTCTTTATAACTAGTATAGATATTAAAACAGTAACGGTATAATTAAAAAGAGAAAAATTCAAGCTTATAATATTAGGAAATATTTGTCTAAAATGGGCGCGTAAACATTAAAAATATGTTAAAAATAAAAAGAAATTTGTTAAATTATATATAATATTAATACGTAAATTATAATATATGATACTGAAAATAGGTCTAAAGTTATTGAAAGTTAGGGTTGTTTTTTATTCCCAAAAAAGATATGATAATATACAGCGAAAAATATCAAAGAATAAGTTTAAAAAGGCTTAATTCTATCTTGTGTTTTGGCGACAAAAAGAGTATTATATTCTAAATTAATAATTTAGAAATACAAAAGAAAGATTTAAGTATAATTTGTTAAAAAATAAAAAATCCGAAAGGACTTCAAAAATTAGGAGTTACCGCTGATGGATAGAGGGTTTAGGCTTGTATCAGAAGAAATAATTAGCGATATAAAGTCGAAAGGATATATATACGCACATGATAGTGGCGCTAAGTTAGTTCACATAAAAAATAGAGATGAAAATCTAGTATTTTCTATTACAGTCAAAACACCAGTGAAAAACAACACAGGCGTAGCACATATATTAGAGCATTGTATTTTAGCTGGTTCTAAAAAATACCCTTTAAAAGATCCTTTTAACCAGCTTATAAAGACAAAATTATACTCTTATCTAAACGCTATAACGTTTAAAGATAAAACTTTGTATGCTGTAGCTAGTTATAATGAAAAAGAGTTATTTAGCATGGCTGATGTTTATCTTGATGCTGTGTTTAATCCCTTGATATTTGAGAGAAAAGAAGTATTCTTACAAGAAGGTTGGAATTTAGACGGCGGAAGTGAAAGCTTGTGTAGTGGTATAGTCTATAATGAAATGAAACCTGTTTATACGGATACATTATATTTGCTTAAGAGAATGTCATATAGTGCTCTGTTTCCAAATACTCAGTATAAGTATGATGCTGCAGGATGCCCGGATAGCATTACAAAACTTAACTATTCGGACTTCTTGAATTATTACAAACAGACATATCATCCAGAAAATACATGCTTGTATTTGTACGGAGACATAAATATAAGTAAATATTTAAATTATATAAACTCAGAATATCTAAAATTATATAGGCATAGTATAAAAAAAACAGTAAAGATAGATTTGCAAAATCCTTTAAAAGAGCCTATATTTATTCATAGAACAAGTTCGTTACAGATACAAAGGCATCTGTGCGCAGCATTTGTTATAAATACATTTGATGATGTTAACATTATAAATATTTTAGGTTATTATTTATTAGGGCTCCCGAATTCACCTTTAAAAAAAGATTTGCTTAAGATAAGTGAGTCTATAGAGTTCGAATTTGAAACGGATATGGCACAACCAACATTTTTTATTTTCGTACAAAATTCGTCAGTAGATTCTAATGAATTTAGAGATATATTGATGAATTCGATCCAAAAAATACTTGCTCGGGGCATAGATGAAAGTTTTATCGAAGCGTGTATAAGTAGGTACGAATTTAAGTTAAGAAAAGAAGATTATGGTTATAAACCACGAGGGCTTGCATATAACATAGAAATTTTGTCGAGTTTTATGTATAGTGAAGTTTCTTTTGAAAGTTTGAATAGACTAGAAGAGATAAATGCAGCAAGAAAAGATAAAGATATATTTAAAAATGTATTACAAAAATATTTTTTACTTAACACACATGTTGCGTATATCAAATTAGAAAATAGTGTATTTAATAAAAAATATTCTTCTGTTCTAAAAGTTGGAGATTTAAAACAAATAAAAACGGATCTTTACAATTTAAAAAAATTTCATCAATCCACACAAGACAAAAGTATATCAGAAAAAATAAAGTCAGTTGAAATGTCAGATATAAGCTTATATCCTAAAAAATATATTGCCGATGATGAATACATAGATGGTTTTAGATTTGTTCATGCGCAAGAAGATTTAAATGGATCCTTAGTTTTAAGCCTTAATTTTGATATACGATTTGTGCCGAATCATTTGCTACGGTATATAGGTATGTATATAGTATTAATAGGAAAACTTGGAACTAAAAATTGTACTCAGAAAGACTTTGACAAGAAGATTTTGCAGAATATTGGTGAATTAAGTACATCTCTGAGGTCATGTGTAAATTATAAAAATAAAAGCATTGGAAATTTTTTCGAACTTAAAGTTGAACTTTTGGGAACGAACCTTCAAAGTATAAGAGAAATTTTTGTAGAAATTTTACTTAACACAGATTTCGATAATGTTGATATCATAGAATCATTGATATTAGAACATAAATTGAAGATAGAAAAAGATTATTATAATAGAGGCCATGAAATTGCAAAATCTAAAATAAAATCTTTGCTTTCTAAAGATGGAGCTAAAAGGGAAGAAATAACAGGGATGAATTTTTATAATTATTTGAGTGATATTTGCGATAATTTCTCTGAAAAAGCTAGTAGCATTATATGTGGTCTTAAAGAAGTGAGAAATTACTTATTCACAAAAGAAAGTTTTATGGTGCTTGCTATATCTGATGCTACTTTAAAAGTGAAAATAAAGAGTATATCTCAGCACTTATATAAATGCCTACCAAACAGTATAAATAAAGAATCATCTTTTGTTAAACTTTATTTTAATAGCTATACAAACTTTGATGCTAAAACAGAAAATAATTGTAATGCTATGGGATTTAATATGTTTCTAGGCGGTTTTAAGTACAGCGGAAAGATACTAGTACTTGAAATGATTTTAAACACAGATTATTTACAAAATGAGGTTAGGATAAAAGGTGGAGCTTATGGATCCTCTGCAGAAATTGATAGAGGTGGAAATATAGTTTTTTATTCATATAGGGATCCGAATATTGCGAAAACATATGATGTTTTTAGAAACAGTAGTAAATTTTTAAAGAATATGCACATAAGTGAAAAAGAGTTACGAAGATATATAGTAGCTGCAATTAACTTGCAAGATAGACCGATGCACCCCTATAAATTTGGTGAGAAAATCTTAAATAATCTTTTATGTGGAATTACATATGACGATTTATTAAAGGAAAGAGAAGAAATGTTACAAACTAATTTAGCAGATATTAAAGTTCTAGCTGAATGTATGGAAAGTTGTGACCAGTTGATTCACTACGTAACTATAGGAAATGAAGTAAGTAGTCCTTAAGAGAAATAAGATTTAAAGACATATATACTGAAAAATCACATCAATAAAAATAATGTGTTTATGGAAACAGATGTAAATATTTTGCCACTTGACTTATTTGCCTTGGTGTGTGAAAATAATACCTAAATGTTTAAGCAAACAAATGCTTTAAAATTTACTTTATAGGCTGCATGATGAGTGGTGGGGAATATACGTTTTGCACTTTAGAAATATATGCTTCTATAATCATGATTAAAAATTTTTAAAAGTTGACGAAATATATATTAGAGACAAAACAAGGTTATATCTTAGATTAGGGTTGCATGAATTTTTTTGGATTTTTGTGTTCGCTTTTTGTGCTGTAGAACATGAAGGACAATTTTAATATTTTGACGAAAATTCTTTTGAAATTAGGAGGGAAAAATGGTTCTTAATAATTTATTTGCGAATAATGATTTGATAGGCAAGGCCATGGAGGCTACAAGCTTAAGGCATGATGCAATATTGAATAATATAGCAAATGTTGATGTTCCTGGTTTTCAAAGAGGTATAGTTGAATTTGAATCTTACCTAGAGCGAGAGCTTAGTAGGAACGGAGATCAGCCTGGCAATATTAATTTTAATAATATACGACCCTCTATACATACATCAAATGAGCATTTAGCACACAGGTTAGATGGAAATAATGTGGATATAGAAATGGAAATGGTGGGACTGTATCAAAACTCTACAAGATATGATGTGTTAGCAAACAGTCTAATGAATAATTATAGACGAATCAACGCTGCTATTAACAGCAATATCTAACCGTTTATTATAATATATGAGGAGGAGCTAAAATGTCACTTTTTAATTCAATGAATATTAGTGCAAGCGGACTTACTGCACAGAGACTTAGAATGGATGTTATATCCCAAAATATAGCGAATGTTGGCACAACAAGAACTGTAGATGGTACGCCATATAGAAGGCAGACGGTTATACTTGAAGAAATGACACCTTCAACTACATCGTTTTCATCACATTTTAGCGATGCTATGTCTGGTACTTCTAGTGCTAGTGGGGGTGTGAGGGTGTCTCACATACAGACAGATTTTAGACGCGGAGATTTAGTATATGATCCAGGTCACCCACATGCAAATGAAAATGGGTATGTTGAAATGCCAAATGTTAATATAGTTGAAGAAATGGTTAATATGATATCTGCGAGCCGTTCCTATGAGGCTAATATTACAGCTATAGGTGTGACAAGAGCTATGATAAATAAGACTCTTGAAATAAGTTCGAGTAGATAATTTGACTATAGAGGAGTTTTTAGATAATAATGAATAATATAAATAGTGTAAATAATATAAATTTCTTGAATCATAGCTTAAATGCAAATAATAATAGTATTGAAAATACAACAGATGAAAATGTTTTTGGAGCTATTTTCAATTCTGCAATAAGACTTTTTGATGCTACCAGTGAACTGGAACACGAAGCGCATCAACTTCAAATAGATTATATGGCTGGCAGAACAGATGATATGTTGGCTGTAATTCTTGCAGAACAAAGAGCGCTTACAGCAGTAACATTTACAGCTCAAATGGTAAGTAGTGTTATGGACGCATACAGACAGATTATGAATTTACAAGTATAGTTATAGTACCAAAAATTTGCCCGCGGAATGAGAGGGGAAAGAATGCAGGAGAGAATACAAAAGCTTACAAATGATGTTTCTGAAAGGTGGAAGGGTTTAAATAAGCAGCAGCAAAGGCGTCTTGCATTGGGAATAGTAGGCCTCATAATTGCCATAGGTGTAACTATATTTATAACAACAAGACCAAGAATGGTAACGCTATACGCCAATAGAGATGCTGCAACTATAGTTCAAATGCAAGCAGCTTTGCAAGATGTAGGAATTAGATATAATATTTCAAATGGTGGACGAAACATAGAAGTAAGGCAAGAAGATGTATCACAAGCTATGTTAGAAATAGAAGGACGCGCAGAGATATTTAATGCCAATGCAGGTAGTTTTACACTAGACAATATGCTAGATAATATTGGAATGGGTACACCTGAGCAAACCCGACAACAACTTAGCACAGCTGCACAGGCTGGCGAAATAGAAACTATGCTAAGAGGAATACAAGGCATAAATGATGCTATAGTTTTATTGAATCCTACAGATACCAATACATTATTTATGAGAGATGCGCTTGTAGGTTCAGCTACAGTGTTTTTATCAACATCAGTAGATATTGATGCTATGATGGCGCAAACGATAGCGAACAGTGTAGCGGGTGCAGTAAGAGGGCTGACGGCAGATAGCATTACCATTATGGATCAAAACGCGCGTACCATTTTTTATGGTGGCGAGGTAGTAGATTCGGCTGGTGCTAACATGGATCTTGAGACGCAAAGAAGATCTGAAATTGAGACCATGGTTAGGCTTCAGTTATCACCTATGTTTGATGATATAAGAGTAATGTCAAACCTTGTTTTTAATCAAGATTTAGCAACGATAGATTCCTTCGTTGTAACAAGTCCATTGGGACCAGATGTTGCTACAGGCCTTATAACATCTCAGATAACTCAAACAGCAGAAGCCACAGGCACTACAGGAGGTTTACTCGAGCCTGGTCTTGCCGCAAACGACCTTGGTATTCCAGTTGCTGGTCTTGGAGGTGGCGGAGAAACATCAGCAAGTAGTGAAGAAATACATACGACGTTTACTCATAACGAAATGAGAGAGCAAATACAGGTAGCTTCAGGCAATTTAATTCATAATCAGTCATCAATGTCTATTGTTGCATATAATTTTCAATATATTCACGAAGCGCAGTTAAGAGCTAGTGGAGCACTAGATGAAATGACTTGGATAGAATTTCAAGAAGCTAATAGTGCCCCTATTCCAATGGTTCTAGATGAAGCATTACTTCCTAGCTTAGTAGCTGGTACTGGCATAGACAATTTAGTGATTTCTGGGTTTACACTTCCTGTATTTATTGATGAAGTTACACCACCTGTAAACTGGCAAAATGTAGTACTATTCGGTGTTTTAGCTGCATTTATTGCGATGCTTGCATACGGTTTAATTAGAAGAACTCAGCAAGAAGAAGTAATTGAAATAGAACCAGAGCTTTCAGTAGAAGATTTACTTGTAACAACTAGAATGGAAGAGCAAAGAATTGCAGAGGAAGAAGAAGCAGAAGCGGAAAGACAAAGACTCAAGGATATTAATTACTCTACAGGTTCAGAAGTTAAGACACAAATAGAGAAATTTGTGAATGAAAAACCTGAGGCAGTTGCACAGTTGTTGAGAAGTTGGATAAATGATGGTTGGGAGTGATGCATATGAGTAGCGTATCCATTGAAAGGTTAACAGGTAAAGAAAAGGCAGCTATACTGCTTATTACACTGGGACCAGAAAAATCAGCAGAAGTATTCAAACATTTTAAAGAAGATGAGATAGAATCTATAACTCTTGAGATAGCTAATACAGTTGCTGTATTACCAGAAATAAAAGATAGTGTACTAGATGAGTTCTATCAAGTATGTCTGGCTCAGGAATATATAACTGAAGGCGGTATAGGTTACGCAAAACAGATATTAGAAAAAGCTCTTGGTGAAAATAAAGCTTTTGATATTATATCTAAGATGACAAATTCGTTGCGTGTAAGACCTTTTGATTTCGTTAGAAAAGCAGACCCAAGCCAAATTTTAAACTTTATACAAAATGAACACCCTCAAACAATAGCGTTAATTTTATCCTACTTGAAATCACAGCAGGCAGCCCAAGTTTTAGCAGAATTGCCTGCTGAGAAACAAGCAGATGTTACTAAGAGGATAGCTATAATGAATAGAACCTCCCCAGATGTTATTAAAGAAGTTGAAAGAGCACTTGAAAAGAAACTTTCAAACCTAATGATAGATGGCTTTACAACTGTTGGTGGTATAGATTCAGTTGTTGAAATACTTAGTGCGGTAGATAGAAGTACAGAGAAAAATATTATGGATACGCTGGAAGCTGAAGATTATGAACTTTCTGATGAAATTAGGAAAAAAATGTTCGTTTTCGAAGATATACTTTCTCTCGGAAGCCGCGATATTCAGTTAGTACTAAGGCAAGACATAGACAACAAAGAACTTGCTGTTGCCCTTAAAGGCTCTAGCCAAGATGTTCAAAACCTCATATTGTCTAACCTTTCTAAGCGTTTAGCTTCTATGATAAAGGAAGATATGGAGTTTATGGGACCTGTGCGTAAATCTGATGTTGAAGAAGCACAGCAAAAAATCGTTAATATCATTCGTAAGCTTCAAGATACAGGTGAACTTATTGTATCAAGAGGCGGAGGAGATGATTTGGTTGTCTAGGATCGTCAAATACCATGATGCGAGAATCGACGAGAATAATAGAGTAAGCATTCAAACTTTAAAAAAACGAGATATTCTTGAGAAGGAAGAGTTAGCTGCAGGGAAGCCAGAGCCAGATTATGAGCTACAAGGCAAGGTAATCGCTGCACAAATTGTAGAAGATGCTAAAACAAGAGCAAAGTTAATTATATCTAATGCACATAAAGAAGTTGAAGATATAATAGAAGACGCTAAAGAAACGGCTCATAAACAGGCAATTTCAATCCGAGAAAATGCATATAAAGAAGGGTACAACGATGGAGTCGAAAAGGCTAATGAATTATCTGATGAGATGAAGGCCGAAGTAGAAGTGTTAAGACATGAAGGCGAAGAGTATTGTCAGAATCTCATCAGACAAGTAGAGCCAGATATGATAGATCTTATAAGGGATATATTAGACAAACTTTTGTTAAGTGAGGTAAAAATCAACCCCCGAGTTATATCCATCCTTATAAGACAGGGTCTATCTAAGGCAACCTTAACAGAGGATGTATCTGTTCATGTATCAAAAGATGATTATACTTCTATAATAGAATTTAGGGACGAAATATTAGCTTCTCTTGATACAATGGTATCAATCGATTTTATCGAAGATCCTACACTTAAAAAGTCGGATTGTGTAATTGAAACAGGGTTTGGAAGTGTAGATTGCAGTTTGAGCGTGCAATATACTGAACTTAAAAAGAATTTATACTACATTCTAAAAAATAGGTGATGAATTTGGCCGAAGTAGACTTTTCAAGATATAAAAGCTTGCTAGAAAGAAATTACATTAAAAAATTTGGTCGTGTTTCTCAAGTAGTTGGGCTTACAATTGAATCTATAGGTCCTGATGTTAGTGTTGGTAGCGTTTGTTACATAAAATCATCAGGAAGAGCTGCTTCTGTAATGGCAGAAGTAGTAGGATTTAATGGAAATAAAATATTACTTATGCCTTTGGGTAATATGGATGGTGTAGGCCCAGGAGCTATTGTAGAAGCAAGCGATTCACCAATAACCGTGAAAGTTTCTAGAGACCTTTTAGGAAGGGTGCTGGATGGTACAGGAAAACCTATGGATAATTTAGGAGATTTAAAAACTGGTGTATACTTTCCTGTTTCTAATGTTCCGCCAAACCCACTTTCAAGAAATAGAATACATGAGCCTTTATCTCTTGGAGTTAAAGTTATAGACGGGCTATTAACTGTAGGCAAAGGTCAAAGGGTCGGAATTTTTGCTGGTAGTGGAGTTGGCAAAAGCACACTAATGGGTATGATAGCTAGGAATACAAAGGCAGATATTAATGTTATAGCTCTTATAGGAGAGCGTGGTAGAGAAGTAAGAGAGTTTATAGAAAAAGATTTAGGTGAAGAAGGGTTAAAAAGGAGTGTATTAGTTATCGCAACATCTGATCAACCAGCTTTAATAAGATTGAAGGCTGCAGAAGTTGCTACATCAATAGCAGAGTATTTTAGAGAAGAAGGGCAAGATGTTTTATTGCTTATGGATTCACTTACACGTTACGCTATGGCACAACGCGAAGTAGGGCTCGCAATTGGTGAACCTCCAGTTTCGCGAGGATATACACCATCTGTTTTTGCTATTATGCCAAAGCTGTTAGAAAGAGCAGGGAATTCCGATAAAGGTTCCATTACTGGCTTGTACACAGTTCTTGTAGACGGAGACGATCTTACAGAGCCAGTTACGGATACTGCCAGAGGGATTTTGGATGGTCATATAGTTTTGAATAGGAAAATTGCTAATAGGAACCAGTATCCAGCTATTGATGTTTTAGCGAGTATATCTAGGGTAATGAGTGATATTGTTACTCCGGAGCATAAATCAACATCGAATGAAATAAAAAAGGTTATGGCAGTATATAATGAGTCAGAAGATTTGATAAATATAGGTGCTTACGTAAAAGGAAGTAATAAAGAAATAGATTATGCTATAGACAAATATCCAGCTGTAAAAGATTTTTTGGTACAATCTACGCATGACAAATTTGAATATAAAGACACGCTTGATATGATGAATAATATTATAGTATAGAAAAATCGTTGTGTTTTTAAGAAGGTGAATCTGTGGCAAAGTTTATCTTTTCAATGCAAAGTTTATTATCTTTAAAAAGTCGGATGGAAGAACAGAAGAAACAAGAATTTGGTGAGGCGATTAATAAGCTTGAACAGGAAAAAAGTTTTCTTGAGGGTCTTAATATGGAAAAGGAACATACTTTGTTAAAATTAAGGGAATCTGTAAATGGAAAGATAAGCCCTACAGATTTCAAAAATTTTAATAATTATGTAGAAGTATTAAAAAAGAGAATAGTCGCTCAAATGGGCGTTATCATAGAAACTGAAAAATACGTAGAAAAGAAACGTTTGGAATTAGTAGAAGCTACAAAAGAAAGAAAAATGTTAGATAAACTAAAAGAGAAAAAACATGAAGAATACATAGAAGAAGAGAAAAAACAAGAGCAAAAAATAAATGATGAGATAGTAAGTTATAAATATAGTTCCTTATAAGAAAGTGAGGGAAATTATGGCGTCCGCTGCAGCATTGGAGAAAGATGGTACAGAAAGTAATGAATTTCAAGATGTGGATGAATCAAAGGGTAAAGGCAAGAAGAAAAAAATAGTAAAAATCCTGATTCTGCTTATATTGTTTTTGTCAATCATAGGAGGGGCAGTAGCTGTTCTAGTTTTTAATGTTTTTGACATAAGGGATACATATCTTAGAAGTTTTTTAGAAGAAATACCTATAGTCAATACTATGTTGCCTCCATTAGAAGCAATTCCAGAAAATGTTGTAACACAAATGTCTAATGCAGAACTAACTGCTGCTTTAGAGGAACTACAGAATCAGCTAGATATCCAAGAATTTGAGATAAGTCATTTAAGCGAAATAAATTCAATTCAGTCAGCTGAGATAGTCAGGTTGCAAGAGATAGAGGATAATCAACTTCAGTTTAGAGCAGACCAAGAAGCTTTCGATAGAATGATAGCTGAAAATAATCCTGATGCTTTTATGGCATTTTTTGAAAGCATGGATCCAGAAAATGCTGAAATTTTATACAATGAGGCTGTAACTACTGCGTATCGTTCGGCTGAGGTAAGAGAATTTATTTCTACTATTGAGTCTATGGATAGAAGAAGAGCTGCGTTGACATTAGAGGATATGATGGAAACAGAGCTAGATTTAGTGGTGGCAGTAATGAGCCATATGAATGTTGCGCAAAGAGCTATAATATTGAATTCAATGTCAACTGAACATACAGCGGTTATTTTAACGATGTTAGCACCAGAAGACTTAATTTAGAAATATAAATTTGAAAGGAAGTGAAATAATATGAATATTGAAAAATCATTAATTAGTTTAGTCGATTTGTCAACCAGAAGGTTTGATAGCACCAGCAATTCTTCAAGTGGTAATTTTGAAGATACATTAAGTATGATGTCTGACAGAGACGTTAATAGTGCTAGAAATGAGAGAGTCACTGTTAGAGATAATGTTATGAATCCCCGAGAGAATAATAGATCTCGTGATACTGGAAGGGAGGATAGAATTGATCCAAGGGAACGAGTAGGTAGCAGTCGAGATGATAGGAATAGAACCAGCAGTATAGCTGAAGGCATAACTAGCTCAATTGTTAACGAAACATCAGATGTTGCAAATGAAGAAATTGGGCATGCAGTCAACATTTCAAGTGAAGAGTTGGAGATTGAATATAATCCAATGTTACATATTACTATAATTCCTGTTGTAGCAGAAATATTAAGTATGCCAGAGGATGATGTAAAATCTATTTTAGAAAAATTGAATATGAATTCACAAGATTTACAAGATAAGTCTAATTTGAGTGAATTCATACAAGTCGCATATGATGTGGAAAGCTCTGCCGAATTGCTTGACATTCCTGACATACTACAGACATTGGCTACAATCAGTGATTCTATTGAAGATGTAGTTGAGAGTATGCCAAAGATGGAAGATAATATTACTAGATCAACTGAATCTATAAATGAGTTTAAAATAGATGGAAATGTAGGTACAAATACAAGTACAAACACTACAAGCACAGGTCAGGATAATATGAATCTCCAGCAAAGTGAATACGTTGATGAAGAAAATGTTTTCAATGGCAAAAATACCGAAGAATTACTTCCTAGCAAGCCTATGGAGACATCACAGAATGTGTTCAGCGGATTAAATGCAAACAAACCGAGTAGTATATTAGCTGATGTATCATCAGAAGGTAAGGTTCATTTTAACGTTGATAAAGCAAATGTCAATATTAAAAGTGCTCCTATAAAATCTCAATCTGTTCAGCTACCTATTGCGCAAGATGTAGTTAACCAAATAACTGAAAGAATCAAATTTGATGTAAAAGGTGCGGTATCAGAGGTAAGGATGTTACTTAAGCCAGAAAATTTGGGCGAAATCAGCTTAAAAATTCTAACTGAAAATGGAGTGGTTACAGCGCAGTTTCTAGCTGATAGCCAAAAGATAAAGGAAATAATAGAAGCCAATCTTAATGAGTTGAAAGAGGCGCTTAGTGAGCAAGGTATTGATGTGTCAGAATTGTCAGTTTCTGTAGGTCAAGATGAGGCTGGAAGCCAGATGCAGAATTTTCTCAAAGAACAAGAGAAATCTCAGCAACGTATTAGTCAAATCATAAAGAATATAATGGATGATCCAGAAGAAAATGATCAGAATTCTATTGACATGACAAATATTTATAACAACAATGTTAACTATACAGCGTAATAACGAAAGGGGCAAAGGATAATGATAGATAATTTAGCCGCCAGAAATATGCAAGCCTTCTCTACACCTCAGCCTAACAGCGGAACGTCTTCTAATAGTAACAACGGAACAAGCCCGTTTAGCTCAAATGATAATTCTAACTGGCAGGATATTGCTTCTACTTCACTTCATGGCGGTGCACCTGCAGGAGGTCCCACAGGCAATGATTTAGATAGAGATGCTTTTCTTAATCTTCTTGTTACACAGTTACAATTTCAGGATCCTTTGAATCCTATGGATGATGCAGGATTTATAGCTCAATTAGCACAATTTTCATCCCTTGAGCAAATGCAAAATATGAATAATGCAACTAACAGGAGTCAGGCATTTGCCATGATAGGAAAACCTATTATTGCTCAAACTTATAATCAACAAACACAAAGATTTGAACAAGTTGGTGGGTTTGTCGATGCGGTAACGATGCGAAATGGGCAACCGTTTTTGGTTGTAAATGAAAGAGAGATTCCAATGGAGGATCTTATATATGTAGAAGCAGATCCTACAATGATGTTAATAGGTGCAATTAATAATCATTTACTTACAGCGCAAAACATGAATCTTGTTGGTCAATACGTACAAGTAATACAGAGAAACCCAGATTCAGAAAGTGAGGATAATATACAAAACTTCGTTGAAGGTAGAGTTGATTCTATAAAATTTGATTCAGAATCAGGGAGAACTATACTTGTTGTTGGTACACAAGAAGTATTTGCAAATGAAATTATTGCAATATCAGAGAATCCATTATTAATGGGTAGAGTTATTACAGGTACGATTGGTAATGCGGTAAACCCTGAGGTCATCACTGGCCCTATAGAAGATATAATAATTATAAACGGAAGGGTAAACTTAGTTTTAGGCGAGCAAAGTGTTTCGCAATTTTTATATAGTGAAGATGTGGAAGAAGAAAATGAAGACGAATCACCGTTACCACCAAGGAGAGTTATTGCTATTGATAATGTAACTCATCTTACAGATGCTTTAAGGCATGTGGGGTCTGAAATAACCCATAGACAAGTAACCGGTATCGTGGAGTCGATTAGGATAAGAGGAAGTAGACCTTATTTTGTATTAAGTAATGAAGAGGAAGTTTCATTCTTAGATTTTGCAGGCATCAGTAATAGTAACGGAAATGATAATGATGACTAATATTGTGAAAAAAATGTGAGGATATATACGTGTATGATACTAATTTGATAATAAGACATAGTAACATAGCAGATAACTTAAATAAATTAAATAAAAATATTCCAAAACCGCAAAGTCAAAATCTCGACTTCAAAAATATCTTTCAAGGGGAAGTAGAGAGCGAGCACACTATTCAATTTTCTAAACATGCTAATATGAGATTAAATTCAAGAAATATTAGCTTTTCGCCTGAGCAAATCAAGCGTGTAGAAAATGGAATAGATGATGCTAAAAGTAAAGGAGTTAATGACTCTTTGGTTTTAGTGGATAATATAGCCTTACTTATTAATGTAAATAGCAGGACGGTTATAACTGCATTTAATAGTGAGCAAAGAAATGTTTTTACAAATATAGATGGTGCTGTAATAGTGTAGGCTGGACCTTATTAGGAAGTCTCTATTCCAGAATGATAGAAGGAATAAAAATGTCACCATCAGTATAACAAAAAATTATGTTTAAAATTCAGGAGGACTATTAATTATGATGAGATCAATGTTTTCTGGTGTATCGGGTCTTCGTACGCATCAGACAAGAATGGATGTTATAGCGAACAATATTTCAAATGTAAATACTGTGGGTTTTAAAGCTAGTAGAACTACATTTGACGAAGTTTTTAGCCAGACGATTACAGGAGCAAGCGCAGCAAGTGAAGCTACTGGTCGTGGTGGTGTTAATCCAATGCAGGTAGGTTTAGGTACAAATGTTGCATCTGTTGATAGAGTAATGTCAAGGGGTATGGCTCAAAGAACTGAGCGTTCACTGGATCTTATGATAGATGGAGATGGGTTTTTCATTGTTGGAGATGTTACAGGAACATTTTTCACGCGTGCTGGAGCTTTAGATTTGGACCAAGAAGGGAACTTGGTTATATCTAGTGGTATGAGAGTGCTTGGTTGGGAAACAGTTCCAGACCCTGATAATCCAGGGCAGTTTGTAGTACAAAGGGGGCCAGTACAGCCGATAAATATTTCGGGTGAAAAGCAATTTACTCCTCCTGAGGCTACTTCTAACATTAGCTTCACTGGTAATGTGGATCCTTTTGCTTCTGGACCAGTAACATTAACTAAGTCCTTTTTTGATAGCCTAGGTAATAGGTATGTTATGGATGTTACGCTTACGTTTAATCGTAATGAGGGTGCTGCTAATAGCGATACATGGACGGTCGTAATACCTGGTGTAGCTTTTCCAAATGACGATAGGAATAATCCCGTAAACATTGCGGCCCCAGGCCAACCTATTACGGATCCGCCAGCAGGATTTTCGTTTAATTTAACATTTGATTCAAATGGCTTACCATATAGCATAGTTCCTGGTGATGCTCCTGGAGGAGCTGGCGGTGGTTATTTCAATCCTGTTCCTCCTCAGCTTCCTTTTACAATGCCTACTATACCTCTAGGAACTCCTAACCTAGTGGGCGGAGCTACTCTTGGAGGAGAAGGAAACTTATTAGCCTTAGATTTTAGTGGATTGACTCAATTCGGAAATGAAAGAGTAAATGTAAGATCTAATACTGTGAATGGAAGAACGGCAGGTACACTCGATGGTCTAAGCATTACTCCTGATGGTGTTATTATGGGAAGGTACTCTAATGATGAAATAAGACCTTTGGGTCAAATACCAATAGCGGAATTTGTTAATCCAGCAGGTCTTGAGAGTGTGGGTGGAAACTTATTTAGAGCTACACTCAATTCAGGTGAGTTTGATGGATTAGGAAGAGAAGGTATAATGAGAGCTGGAGTTTTAGAAATGTCCAACGTAGACTTATCTTCAGAGTTTACAGATATGATAGTAACTCAAAGAGGTTTCCAAGCTAGTTCGAGATTAATAACAACAGCTGATGATATGATACAAGAGCTAGTTAACTTAAAGAGATAATTCAATATAATTTAATGGGTCTAGTATACAGCAGTATTTGATACTGCTGTATACTAGCATTCTTGAGTAATAACTTTATTTGTCATTTTGTCTTTAAAGGATATATACATTTTTAAGCACTATTATTTATAATACCTTTTAATTGTGGAGGAAGTATGATAAAAATAACAAAAATAAATGACAGGGAATTAATAATAAATTGTGATTTGATAGAATTTATGGAAGCTAACCCAGATACGACAATAACTATGACTACTGGTAGAAAAATAATTGCCAAAGAGTCTATAGATGATATTATAGATAAAATAACTTCATATAAAAAGAAAGTATATTATATGAAATAAAATAAAATTAAACAAAAAGGAGGAATTACTTTGGAACTAGGTTCTCTCGTAGGTTTGATAGCTGGTTTTGTCGCTATATTTTTATCTATGATGATTGCGGGAAATTTTCAACTTGGAATAGTAATGAACGCATTTATAGATTATCCATCTCTACTAATCGTTTTTGGAGGGACATTTGCTGCAACTTTTATAGCTTTTCCTCTTGATAAAGTTATAGGTGCCTTTAAAGCCTTTGGGAAAATACTTAAGCCACCAGCAACTAGCCCACAAGCTGCTATTAAAGATATAATAGAACTTGCTAACTTGGCTAGAAGGGAAGGTATTCTTGCATTAGAGGAAAAAGCATCGACAATGGAAGATGCCTTCTTAAAAAAGGGAATCATGCTTATAGTAGATGGTACAGATCCAGAGCTAGTGCGCGGTATACTCGAAACAGAAATGTCATACATAGAAACAAGGCATTTAAATTATAGTAGTATATGGGGTTATATAGGGGCTGCTGGTCCTTCATGGGGTATGAAAGGTACATTTATAGGCCTTATACTAATGCTTTTAGACATGTCGGATCCAGATGCACTTGGACCGAATATGTCGGTTGCTCTTATCACTACGTTTTATGGTGCGATACTAGCTAACTATATTGCTATACCCGTGGAAAGTAAGCTGAAGTTTTTTAATGCAGAAGAACTTATACTGAAAGAAATTTTGATTGAGGGTATGCTATCTATACAAGCTGGAGAAAATCCGCGTATAATAGAGGAAAAACTTAAATCCTTCCTAGCACCATCATTAAGAGACGCTGTTTCTGAAGGTGAAGGCGGTGGTGGTGAGTAATGGCAAAGAAGAAAAAGAAACAAGAAGAAGTGAAGGCAGGTGCACCACTTTGGATGGCTTCATACAGTGATATGATGTCTCTGCTACTTTGTTTTTTCGTAATGTTGTATGCCATGTCCGATATGAATGAAGAATTGCTTATCCAATTTTTAGCATCGTTTGGAAACCAAAATGTAAGCGTAATACAGCAAAACATGGGTATAGGCGTGAATAATATGTTAGGGAGTGGTGTACTACATATGCCACTTCCTCAAACCACAACACAGGACCTCATAGATAGTTTTGACAGAGCTCAAGAAGATTTACGAAGCATAATGAGTGACTTTCAAACATATTTTGCTGAAAATAATTTACAGGAACAAGTTGATGTTATATTAGGTGATGATTATGTATTGCTATCATTTGCAGATATGCTTTTCGATAGCGGAAGCGCAAATTTGACCCAATCAACACTATATATACTTGATCATGTAGCAGAGGAACTCATAAGACTTAATACTCATGGTATAAGGATAGAAGGTCATACAGATAATGTACCAATTAACACGCCTATGTTTAGAAATAACAGATATCTTTCAGCAGCGAGGGCAATAGCTGTAGAAAATTATTTTGTAGATCAACATGGTATACCACCAGGAAGAATAGCAGTCGAAGCCTTTGGAGAGCACAGACCTATAGCAACCAATGATACACCAGAGGGTAGAGCGCGTAATCGCAGGATCGAAATCAGGATCATGAGTAATTAATATTATGCATATAGATGCTATTATAAGGAGATGATTAACTTGGAAGAAAACAATAGCTCAGACAAAAATAAAAAGATGATGATATTGATAATAGGACTGCTAGTAGCGTTAATTGGTGTTGTTATAGCTGTGGCTGTTTTTATTCTGACATCATTAAATGCTGAAGAAGGTGTTATTGAGCCTGGTCCAATACACACAAATGTCTTGACACCTGCAGATATTACTTTTATTCCATTGAGTCAACCAATAGTCACTAATTTAGTTAGTGATGTGGGTGGAAGAGAAAGGATTGCAAGTCTTAACTTAAATGTAGGTATTACTCACCGAGAGGAAGATAGCGATGATGGTGCAGCGGAGCTTATAAGTCTTATGGAAGAATCTGAGGCTGTAGTTCGTAGCATTGCTTTAGATGTTTTAAGAGAAAAAACATTTGAAGAACTTAGTAGTAGGGAAGCTACGGCAATGCTTAGTTCACAGATACTTACGAGATTGCAAGACGAATTTCAAACTAATCTCATAGTTAATGTTCTTATAATAGATTTATTCATGCCATAGCTACTTAAAAAATCTTAGATGTGTTAAAATACTACAGTATATAGGAATAGCAGTATTTTTTGTTATTACATCTTAGTGATTAGGAAAACAAAAGATGCTAATTCTAGGGTCACCATATAATACTAATTTGCACTGTTGAATATGTATTTATTAGAGTTGTGAAATTGAGGCTTGAGTTTTACTTATAGTGAAAACGATATGCTTTTGATTGCAAGTAACAGTGCTTTGATGTGTTTGCACAATAAATGACCTTAAAAAATAAAATAAGTGGGTGATGTGTGTGGGAGAAATTTTATCTCAAGATGAAATAGATAGCTTATTGAATGCGCTTACTACCGGAACTGAAGCTGAGATAGAACTTGCATCCGAATTGAAAGAGAAAGAGGCAGTAAGCTATAATTTCGCAAGACCGTCTAAATTTAATAAAGAACAGTTACGTACATTAGAAATAATTTTCGATAATTATGCAAGGGCATTGACATCATTCCTTACAGGTTATTTGCGCACAAATGTAACTATAGAAGTTATGAACTCTGAACAAATAACGTATAAAGATTTCACCAACTCATTATCCAATCCTACTATTTTATCTATAGTTGACTTTGACCCATTTAAAGGTTCTATAATACTTGAATTATCTAATAATATAGGTTATGCTATAATAGACAGGATATTGGGTGGACCAGGATATCCTATAAGTGATAAGAGAGATCTTTCAGAGATAGAAAAAGTCCTGTTAGAAAGAGTCTTTGTGCAAATACTTGGCTATATGCCAGAGGCATGGGAGAATGTCGCAAAAGTGGATCCAAGACTTGACCAAATAGAGACCAATGTACAGTTTGCACAGATATTGCCTCCGAATGAGATGACAGCCTTAGTAACGCTTGATGTTAAAGTGGGTAATGTAAATGGTTTTTTCAACTTTTGTATACCACATATAGTAATAGAGCCTATTACGCAAAAACTAAATACAAAAAACTGGTTTGGTTCTAAAAAGAGCTCTGGAGAAACGTCTATATACAAAGAACAGTTAGAAGATAGGCTAGAACATACCCTTATAGATGTTTCAGCCATTATTGGACGCACTACTATAATGGTTAACGACTTCGTTAATTTACAAAAAGGCGATATTATCCCACTGGACTCATATATAAATTCTAATCTCAATATTATGGTAGGTAACTTACTGAAGTTTAATGCAAAGCCCGGAATTAGTAGGGGTAGAAATGCAATTCAAATAACATCGGTTATAAGAAAGGAGGAGTAGTACTATGTCAGATATGCTTTCTCAAGACGAGATAAATGCTTTATTAGGAGGTGCTGCAGCAGATGGTGGCGGTTCGTCTGCAACAGGTTCTGATGGGCGTCTAGTACTTACAAGCGCACAAAAAGATACCCTTGGAGAAGTGGGTAATATAAGCATGGGTACCGCAGCAACAACACTATCTTCACTATTAAATCAAAAGGTTGTTATAACAACACCAACTGTTGATGTCAAAAATTGGCAAGAGATAGCAGGGGAATATGACAGACCATGTGTGGGTGTTAAAATAGATTACACAATAGGTATTAAAGGTGGTAATCTACTTATACTCAAAAATAATGACGTTAAAATAATTACAGATTTAATGATGGGCGGGGATGGTTCTGTTGGGGAAGATATAGAGCTGACAGAAATTGATTTAAGTGCAATTGGCGAAGCTATGAATCAAATGATAGGGTCGGCTTCCACATCTTTATCCTCTCTTATAGATGAAAAAATTGATATTGCACCGCCTAAAGCTTTTGAGATAAATTTTGAAGACGCTGATTTTTTTAGTAATATAGGATTTCAAGAGGAACCTTTTGTCGTTGTAACTACATTTAGAATGCAAATAGGTAATTTGATAGATAGTAGAATGATGCAAATACTGCCTAATGAATTTGCATTGCAAATGTCGAATAAATTAACTCCAGATACAATGAGTTCATCCTCGGGTTCTGATGATAGTAGCCAAGCGCAAAGTCCTGCGAACAACCCACAACAAAGTACAGTGACTAATAATATGCAGCAACAAGCTCCAGGGATGCAACCTGGACAGATGTATGGTGGTGACCCAAGTGGTATGCCACAGCATCCAGGAATGGCACCAGGTATGCCGCCATATCCAGGTATGGCGCCAGGTATGCCACCATATCCAGGTATGGCGCCAGGCATGCCACCATATCCAGGTATGGCGCCAGGCATGCCACCGTATCCAGGAATGGCACCAGGTATGCCACCGTATCCAGGGCAATATCCGCCCGATAATATAGCTCAACCGATACAGGGGAATGTAAATGCAAATCCAGCTCAATTTCAAAATTTTGATGTAGCTGCTGTTAAGCAACAAAAAGAAAACATAGGCATCTTAATGGATGTGCCTTTAGAAGTAACTGTAGAATTAGGTAAGACGAGCAAGCGTATAAGAGAAATTTTAGAATTTTCTCCAGGTACAATTATTGAGCTTGATAAGCTTGCTGGCGAACCTATTGATATACTAGTAAATGGTAAATATATAGCAAAAGGTGAGGTAGTTGTTATAGATGAGAACTTTGCTATAAGAGTTACAACTATTATAAATCCTGAATTTAGGATTTAACCTAATTTTTAGACAAAATATAATAATTTTTAATATAAGGAGTGAATATAAAATGTCTGATAAAACTATACTTTTGGTTGACGACGCTGCATTCATGAGGATGATGTTAAAGGATATTCTTACTAAGAATGGTTATAATGTAATTGGTGAAGCAGAAAACGGGATTCAAGCGATAGAAAAATACAAAGAGTTAAAACCGAAATTAGCAATACTTGATATAACAATGCCAGAAATGGATGGAATACAGGCAGCTAAAGGTATAAAAGGGGCTGACCCTGATGCGCTGATTATTATGTGTTCAGCTATGGGGCAACAATCTATGGTTGTTGAAAGTATACAAGCTGGCGCAAGAGATTTTATTGTTAAGCCATTCCAACCTAATAGGGTTTTAGAAGCGGTACAAAAGGTTATAGGATAGCATAGAGGGGGTTGCCATGTTTAGTTTTGTCCCATATATAAAACTTACTAATTTATCTAATAACAATATTATGAATTTGGGTCAGTTATTTTTTTTTATAATAGCGTTTATAATGGTATTGTTTTTAGCGGCTTATATTACTAGATTATTGGCAACCTCCAGCTATCTTAAACTTCAAAATAAGAATATTAAAATCCTAGAAAGTGTAGGTATTGGTCACCATAATAACATTCAACTTATAAAAGTTGGAGAAAGATATGTATTAATAGGCAATACAAAAGAAAATGTAACTCTTTTGCTAGATTTAAAGGAAGATGAGATAGTCTTATATGATAAAATAGAGCATGAAACTACCGCTCCATCATTTAATAAATATTTTAATAAATATCTTTCGAAAAAATATAATAACAAAGGTGACAATGATGATGAAATTGATTAAAGTTAAAAAACTTGAGTTAATAGTTTTAATAATCTTATTTTTTTACTTTAATGCAGAAAACGTTTTAGCACAAGACATAAATGCTTCTTTAATTAATATTAATTTAGTAACTGGAGAATCAGAATCTGTACAAGCGTCTTCAACTGTGCAGATTTTATTTATGTTCACGCTTATTGCTTTAGCACCGAGCATTCTTTTGATGCTTACGAGTTTTACACGAATTATTATCGCCTTGCATTTTTTACGTTCAGCTTTAGGTACTCAACAAATGCCGCCAAATCAAGTTCTTATTGGTTTGGCACTTTTTCTAACGTTTTATATTATGGGACCTATTTTTATGGAAATAAATGAAACTGCTCTCGCACCTTATACTGCTGGGGAAATAACACAACTTGAGGCAATCGAAATAGGAATGGAACCACTTCGTCAATTTATGCTTGAAAATGTTAGATTGCAAGATTTAGCTCTATTTGCAGATTTAGCTGGGGAAACTTATAATTATCCAGAGGAAATTCCTAATAGAGTTTTAATACCAGCTTTTATCCTAACTGAACTTACTATAGGGTTTATGTTTGGTTTTTTCATATTTATGCCTTTTATAGTAATAGATATGGTTGTTGCTTCTGTTTTAATGGCTATGGGTATGATGATGTTACCACCTGCAATGATTAGTTTACCCTTTAAAGTATTACTTTTTATTACAGTAGATGGATGGGGATTTGTAGTAGAAATTTTGGTTAGGACATTTGTATTCTAGCCAATTTCAGGTTATCTTAATTATAATATATAAGCAACATTTTATAAATTTTAGTTTAAATATTTTTAGGGGGAATGCGTATTGACTCAAGAGGCTATAGTAGGCATAGTACAGGATGCGGTAATGGCAGTTATTTTAGCTTCAGCACCGCCATTAGCATTAGGTTTAATAATCGGTATCGCGGTTAGCGTATTTCAGGCTGTTACGTCAATACAAGAACAAACAATGGCATTTATTCCTAAGATTTTGGCTGTAATGTTGTCTCTTGTTTTTTTTGGCTACTTTATGCTTACAGTTTTGCAAGAATATATTATAGAGCTTTATATGAATATACCATTTTTTATCAGCGAAATAAGGTAGTTTATGGACGATTTATATTTTCTACTTGAAATATTTGATAACATTGACATATATTTATTGATATTAGTAAGATTAATTGGATTTTTCATGATTATGCCTATTTTTGTTGGACTCAATATGCCAGGTTTTGTTAGAATTGGTTTTGCTGCATTATTTGCACATATGGTCTATTTTAGTGGTATTTATGGAAATGTGGAAATATATTATTATGACAGCATATTAGGCTATTTTTTAATAGCTGTAAAAGAATTTTTTGTAGGATTCACTATGGCCTATGTTGTTTATTTAGTATTTTCTACTATGTATATTGTCGGACATTTCATAGATGACGCCATAGGGTTTTCCATGCTTAGTATTTTTGATCCTATGTCACAAATACAGGTTGCTATAAGTGGTAACCTTCTTTATATGCTTTTTATGGTTATGCTTATACTTACAGGTGGTCTTAACAGCATTTTGGCTGTGTTATTTCAGAGCTTTGAATTTTTGCCTATTGGTCGAGCTGTATTTCTAGGAAATGGAGAAATTACTCTATATATTTTACATCTTACAATATTTGCTTTTTATCTTGGTGTCCAGATAGCTATGCCTATAATTGGTACATTTATTATAATTAACGTATCTTTGGGAATACTAGTAAAAGCTGTACCACAGATGAATGTTTTCGTAGTAGGTATGCCACTTAAATTGCTTATTGGACTTATACTTCTTTACTTAGTTTTTCCAGTAATTTTTAATACTTATTTTAGGGTTTTTGAAGAAGCTTATAGAGCGATTGTTAATGTTATGGGGAGTTTATCTTAGTGAGAGTAAACAAAAAAAATATATATAACTACACTACATTTCCAATGAGACTTGATTTTTTCGCTGATGGTGGCGGTGGTGGTGAGAAAACAGAAAAGGCTACCCCTAAAAAGAAAGAACAGGCTAGAAAAGAGGGGCAAGTAGCAAAAAGTCAGGAGATAGGTACAGCTATTTCATCAATAGTGGTTTTTTTTAGTATGGGACTTTTTGCTCCTTTTATGTTTGCAGAATCTACAAATGTATTTCTCACTGTATTTGATCTTATGCTAAATCTTGAAAATATTTCAGATATGCATTTTGCACTTGATTTTGTAGTATATATGTTCACTCAAACGCTTATTATAAGTATGCCTATTTTTGCTATTGCCTTTTTTTTAGGATTTGTAGTGAATTTCGTGCAAGTTGGCTGGCATCCTACAGCAAAACCTTTAATGCCTAAATTTTCAAAGTTAAATCCTATATCGGGTTTTAAAAAAATTTTTTCTATGAATTCTATTTTAGAACTTTTTAAATCTTTATTTAAGTTTGGTATAATAACTTTGGTTATTTATAATGAGCTAATAATGGAATTTAACAATATGTTTATGTTTGTAAATATGCCTCTTATTACTTCGCTTCAGTACGCGGGTCAACTCGTTATAAGGCTTGGCATAGTTGTTGGGGTGTGGTTTATATTTATAGCAGCTGTAGACTTTGCGTATCAAAAATATAAACATGGTAAAGATTTGAGAATGTCCAAACAAGATATAAAAGATGAATTCAAGCAATCTGATGGAAACCCTCAAATAAAAGGAAAAATCAAGCAAAAAATGCGTGAAGCTTCTATGCGAAGAATGATGCAAGATATTCCTCATGCAGACGTAGTTATAACGAATCCAACTCACTTTGCAGTGGTAATAAAATATGATAGAGCATCAACAGGTGCGCCTAAAGTTGTTGCAAAAGGTGCTGATCATTTAGCAAAAAGAATTAAAGATGTTGCAAAAGAAAATAATATAAGTATAATTGAAAATAAGCAACTTGCACGAGCACTTTATGCTACTGTGGATGTAGGCAAGGAAATTCCTCCTGAGCTATATAAAGCAGTTGCTGAAACGCTCGCGTTTGTTTACAAACTTAAAAATAAAGTTTAAAAATCTCATGGCATGGGGGTGTAAATTATGAAATTGCGTGAGGCTATATTAGGTACTTTTATTATACTAATGATTTCTGTAATAATTATGCCGCCATCACCCGTAGTATTGGATTTTTTATTGATGATCAATATAGTTCTATCGATGATTATTTTGCTTGACGCTTTGTACTCCAATGAACCTTTAGATATGGCTTTATTTCCCACAATTATTTTGATAATGACATTATTTAGGGTGGTTTTAAACCTATCTTCTGCAAGGCTTATACTTGGCGAGGGCTATGCGGGGCAAGTAATTTTAACGTTTGGAGATTTTGTTGCTGGCGGTAACCTTGTCGTAGGTATTATTATATTCATAATACTTGTACTTGTTAACTTTATGGTTATTACCAAAGGATCTGAAAGGGTAGCTGAGGTAACGGCAAGGTTTACACTAGATGCTATGCCTGGTAAGCAAATGGCTATTGACGCTGACCTTAACTCTGGACTTATTGATGAGGAACAAGCTAAAAATCGTAGAAAGAAAATACAAGATGAATCTAGCTTTTATGGAGCTATGGATGGTGCAAGTAAGTTTGTTAAAGGTGACGCTGTAACTAGTATTCTTATAACGATTATAAATCTCGTAGGAGGAATAGTTTTAGGAACTACTGGTCTTGCAACTGGAAATCCCTTACCGATAGCGGAAGCAGCACAGGTATATGCACTTATGACTATTGGAGATGGTCTTGTAGGTCAGATACCAGCACTTCTAATTTCTGTAGCTACTGGTATTATTGTAACGAAAGCTACTTCTGAAGGTGATATAACGACTGATATTACTAAACAGCTATTTGGTCAACCACTTGCTCTTTATATTGCGGGTGGGGCTATGATTGGTTTTGGTATATTTACTCCTATGTCAGCAGCTATGTTTATACCTTTTGGATTATTACTAATATATTGTGCGTATTATATGGGCAAACGTCAGCAGGTAGTGGCTATAGAAGAAGAAATTAACGCTATAGACGAAGAAGCTGAAGCTACTAGAAAACCTGAAAACATTGTATCTTTATTAAATGTAGATCCTATACTTTTAGTTTTTGGTTACGGCTTGATACCTCTTGTGGATTCTAATCAAGGCGGGGATTTGCTGGACAGGGTAGTTATGATACGTAGGCAAATAGTTATGGAACTTGGAGCTATCGTGCCAATTATACGTTTACGAGATGATATAAAGCTAACGCCTAATCAATATAAAATCATGATAAAAGGGGTAGAGGTTGCAAGTGGTGATATTCTTTTTGATCACTACATGGCTATGAACCCTGGTTATGTGGAAGAAGAAATTGATGGTATAGAGACTGTGGAACCTTATTTAGGTTTACCTGCTTTATGGATAAGTGAATCACAAAGAGAACGTGCTGAAACCTTAGGATATACAGTTGTGGATGCTCCAGCTATTATTGCTACTCATTTAACTGAGGTAATACGTGACAATTTAAGTGACCTTCTTTCAAGACAAGACGTACAGTTGCTTGTAGATAATGCTAGAGAAACTAATCCTGTACTTATAGATGAGCTTATTCCAAAGCTTATGACTATTGGTGAGGTTCAAAAGGTATTAGCTAACTTGCTAAAAGAGTCTATATCTATTAGGGATTTAGTAACAATACTTGAAACTTTAGCAGATTATGCAACTATGACTAGAGACCCTGATATGTTAACAGAATACGTTAGGCAAGCTTTAAGGCGTTCTATATCTCAGAGATATTTTGAGAAAGAAATAAATACTGTTATTACTTTAGACCCAGAATTGGAACAAACGATAATGTCGAATGTTCAGCAAACAGAGCAAGGCTCTTATATTTCGCTTGATCCAAATACAACTCAAAAGATTTTCGACAGTTTAAATCAGCAAGTAACCAAGCTTACATCTATGGGCATACAGCCTATTATACTGACTTCACCTATTGTTAGGACATATTTTAAAAGGCTCGTAGAGCAAACTGTTCCTGATTTAGTTGTATTAAGTTATAATGAGCTTGAGCCTGCTACTGATATACAATCTATAGGGATGGTGAGTGTATAATGAAGATAAAGAAAGTAAAAGCAAGTAGCGAGCAGGAAGCAATTAATAAAGTAAAAGCAGAGATTGGACCAGATGCACTTATACTTAATATAAAGAAAGTACAAAGTAGGGGTATTTTTGGATTTTTGAAAAGACCCATGGTGCAAGTAACAGCAGCTTATGATATAAAGCAAAATAAGGATTTGGCTAAAGAAAGCCCTGAGGAGGTTATAAAACAGCCTCAGCCAGATAAACAAGAACCAAGTCTTGAACAAAATAAGGCTGCTATCGAACAAGTGCTAAGAGATAAAAGGATTACAGACCAGCAGACGAAAATTGAAAATTTGGAAAAAATGTTATCTATCATGTCAAAGAGACTGCAGGCTTCTGAGTATTCTGCGTACAACACACGTACCTATGATAATAGTGTTTTGCAGGTTTTTTATGAAGCTTTGACCTCTCAAGGCGTTCTGGATAGTATTGCGCGCGCTATCTTGGATGATGTTATGATGACTGTAGATGATTCTGAGAACCTAGATATTAGTTTAGTTTCTAAAAAAGTGTATGGTAGGATAATAGGTATTTTGGGCAAACCTGAGCCTATTACTAAAAATGAAAAAGGTGCAAAATTTATCTTTTTTATAGGACCTACTGGTGTTGGGAAAACTACTACGATTGCAAAGTTAGCTTCTACTTTAATTCTCCAAGAGAATGTTAAGGTAGGACTTATAACAGCTGATACTTATAGGATAGCAGCTGTTGAACAGTTGAAAGTTTATGCTGAAATTTTAGATATTGATATTGAAGTTGTTTATGAAAGACAAGATTTTGTACAAAGTATTAGTATCATGCAAGAAAAGAAAGATATCGTTTTTATTGATACAGCGGGTAGGTCGCATAAAAGTGTGGAAAATTTAGTAGACTTAAGAGAATTAACAAGTTGTATTAACGAGAGTGAAAAGTTTTTAGTAATAAGCGTTACTACTAAATATGAAGATTTAGTGAATATAATCGCTACTTTTTCTGATATAGCTGATGTCAAGCTTATAGTAACAAAATTTGATGAAACAACGTGCTATGGTAGTATTTTTAATATTTGTTATACCGTAGGGAAAAAGATATCATATGTAACTTATGGTCAGAACGTGCCAGATGATATAGAGCTTATGCAACCAGAAAAAATAGCTAAGTCATTGTTGGGCTTGGAGGTTGATTTATAATGTCGGATCAAGCTAATAGGCTGAGAGATTTAATGAGTGGTAGTAAAAAAACTACTGATGAAAAGGACCACCAGTATAAATTTTCTAATAGAGTTATTACAGTTACTAGTGGTAAAGGCGGAGTTGGAAAAAGTAATTTTACAGTAAATTTAGGCTTGGAGCTTAGTAAGCGAGATCATAAAACTGTAATAATTGATGCTGATTTTGGTCTTGCAAATATAGAAGTTCTTTTTGGGATGACTCCTCAAAAAAGCTTATTGAATGTATTAAATGGTGAAAATACCATTGAAGAGGTTATAGTTGAGGGTCCTCAAGGGCTGAAGTTTATATCTGGTGGTTCTGGATTTGCGGATTTGACTAGTCTATCAGATAGACAGTTAGAGTATTTGATTCAAACTTTTTCGTATTTGGATCAAATAGCTGATGTAATTTTAATTGATACTGGGGCTGGTGTATCCAACCAAGTTATTAATTTAGTGAAAGCTTCCAGAGAAACTATTATTATTACAACACCTGAACCTACAGCTTTAACTGATGCGTATGTTATTATTAAAATGATTAAAGATGCTAAATTTACTTTGCCTGAAATGTCTTTAGTTATTAACCGCGTTGATAATAAAAAAGAAGGCGAAGATATATATGTAAAACTTAATAGAGTTAGTCATAGATTTTTGGGTGTAGAGCTTAAACTGCTTGGATACATACCAAATGATGATTTACTTGTAAAAGCAGTAAAACAACAAAAACCTGTTACTATACTATATCCTGGTGCGCCTTCTAGTAAAAGCATCGTTAGAATCAGTAAAGCCATACTAGAGGGAAGCGGGCATATAGATACTCAAAATGTTGGAATAAGAGGATTTTTTAGTAGGTTTGCGAGTATGTTTGAAAGATAATATATTTTTTTGTACATTTACAGGCATATTTGGTAAGTCGAGTTATTTTTTAATACAATGACAAACCAATTTTTGTGTTAAGGGTGGTAACAGTGATATCTAAAAATATTGGCATTGGAGATAGACTTGAAATAAGGCATAAAGATAAAGAGTTTAGTGAAAAAATATATATCAGCCAAGTACAAAATATTATTAATGAAAATAAAATAGTTATTTATGCGCCTATTACTTACGGCGCATTAGTTAATCTTCCAAAAAAAACTATATTTAATTTTCTATTTTTCACTGATAAAGGTATAATTTCTTTTGATGGACGAATAGAAGATTATAATAAAAAAGAAGGCTTTAACCTTATAGTTATAGAGTTCGTATCTGAGGGTGAAAAAGTTCAGCGTAGGGGTTCTTTTCGTTTTTCTTGTGTTCTGCCCTTTAACTTTTATATTTTGAACAACGAGATAGATAGTGCTAATATCACTGAAGAAGATAAAATATACTCTGGAATAGTTAAAGACATTAGTGCTGGTGGCTTGCGATTTATTACAAATGAAGAAATAGATGAGAAAAAAATTATAAAAAGTCTTCTTGACTTAGATAAAGAGGTTCTTATCAGTGTTGGGAATATTATACAAAGACATACATTCCCAAAATCTAATTATAAATATCAATACAGGGTCAAATTTACAGATATTTCTTCAACTGAACAAGAAAAAATTGTTCAATTTATTTTCGCTGAACAAAGGCGAATTTTACGATGAATTGATACTAATTAATATTAGATATCATAAGAAAATTTTTGGAGTGATTTGGATGAGTTCAGAGAAAGATTTTAGTACGGATGATTTTAAACTTTCACCTAAGCATTTTGATGCTTTGCAAGAAATTGGTAATATTGGAGCAGGTAATGCTGTTACAGCACTTTCTAAAATGTTTGATAAAAGAATAGATATGGAGCTTTCAAATATAAAAGTTTTGGACTTCAATAATGTTTGTACTTTTATTGGTGGTGCTGACAACATTGTAACAGCTGTACTTACAAAAATACATGGTGAAAAGCTTGACGGCATAATGATGTTTATGATGGAATACAAATGTTGTCATATGCTGATCAATAATTTATTAAATCCAGGTACTGTTCCTGATGTTATAAGATTAGAAAATGAGGGTTTAACTGAAATGGAGCTTTCAGCTATAACTGAAGTAGGGAATATTTTAACAAGTTCTTATTTAAATGCTATTTCGGAATTACTGAATAAAAGAATTGGCACGTCGGTGCCTTATTTATCTATAGATATGGCTGGAGCGATACTTAGCGTACCTGCTATTGAATTTAGCAAAGTATCAGATAAAGTTTTATTTGTTGAATCAAACTTTAAATTAGACAATATAGATACAAGCGGTTACTTTTTATTAGTTCCAGACTTAGAGGCATTTAAACATATATTTTCACTTATAGGAATGGCCTTATAAAAATTTAAGTCAGTTGCAATGATTTGTATGAAATCGTATTTTTATTAAAATTAGGAGTTTTTATATGGATAATAACATGATTGTTGTAGGTATGGCGGATTTAAAAGTCGTTAGATACCCAGAAAATCTGTCTACACTTGGGCTGGGGTCTTGTGTGGGTATAGCTTTATATGACAATACAAATAAAGTTGCTGGGCTCGCTCATGCTATGTTGCCAGACAGTACTTTAATTAGGAATAATTCTAATGTTGCAAAATTTGTAGATACAGCTGTAGAAGCAGTTGTGACTCAAATGAAAGCATTAGGTGCTAAACAGATCTATATAAAAGCTAAAGTTGCTGGTGGAGCACAGATGTTTGCTTTTAATTCTACTAATGAAAGTATGCGAATAGGAGATAGAAATGTAGAATCCACAATAAAAGTTTTGAAAAATTGGAATATTCCTATTATCGCTAAGGATGTTGGGCTTAATTATGGTAGGACGATTGAGCTTTATGCAGAGGACGGCAAGCTTCTTATAAAGACTATTGGTCACGGTATAAAAACTATTTAATTAAAGTAATTAGTATTAAAGGGATGGTTGATTTATGCTCGATAAAATAGAGATATATGTAACTATAATAGCAGCCATTATTATTGGTGTTATAAGTCTTTTAGGCTATGTTAATTTTGCTGATATGTTAATCAGGTTTATTGTGGTTATTACAGTTTCCTATAGTTTAACTGTTTTATTTAAACACTATATAAAAAGATTTGTAATAATTGAAGAAGAAAATGAAAATGTTGATCTTAGCCAAGAGGGCTCAAATGCTGAAGATGATTCAAATCCCGATGATACCCATGATACAGATGATTTAAGTATAGAAAGTGAAAAAAATACAAAAAATACAGATGGGACTTATGCAGATTTGGATAAATCAAATTAAATAATTAATATTCTGCACTTTGCTGTAACTATTTTAATTTTAAATTCAGGGTGGTGTACAAATGGAAAATAATGAAGAGATTTGGAAGCAATATTGTGAAACCAAAGATAAAGCCTTAAAAGAGATATTAATAATTGAATATGCATCTTTAGTTAAATATTTAGCTGGCAGACTTAGTGTACATATTGCGCACCGTATTGAATATGATGATCTTATTAGTTACGGTATATTTGGTCTCATAGATGCTATAGATAAATATGATTATACAAAAGGTGTAAAGTTTGAAACTTATGCATCCCTTCGTATTAGAGGAGCAATTATTGATAGTATTAGAAAGCTAGATTGGGTGCCTAGGACGCTCAGGCAGAAAAATAAACAATTAGAACATGTTTTTGCAGAACTTGAGTTTGAACTTGGACGTGAGCCTACAGAGGCCGAAATATCTGACAGGCTCAACATATCTGTCGAGAAAACAAGGGAATTAATTAAAAAAGCTTCTATTACTTCTTTAGTTTCCTTAGATGATTATTTAGAGCAAAATCATGAAGACTCCTTTTTCTCTGATGAAGCAGCAGATTTGCACACGCCCGAATCGCAATATGATAAAAAAGAGCTTAAAAACATTTTAACTGAAGCTATTGATAATCTTTTAGAAAAAGAAAGACAGGTTATAACGCTCTACTATTTTGAAGATCTAACACGTAAAGAAATCAGTCGTATAATGGGCGTATCTGAGTCAAGAATTTCTCAGATACATTCTAAAGCTGTTATAAAATTACAAAGTAAGCTTGGAAAACATAAATCTGTTATGTATGTTTAATAATTCCAAAAAAAGTAGTAGCAACTTCTATCATAAATTGATATAATGATAAAAGTTACAAAATTTTTTCGGTAATATATTGTAACTTTTACGAATTTTTACGATAATATTAATAGGCCATAAAATAATAAAGTGTAACTCTTATTATTTGTGCTTATTGATATTATTTTTATAAAAATTATCATGACATGTGTGAAGTTTTTTAGAGGGGGTGGAGTTATGTCACTTAGAGGTGTAGATGCTCAAGTCTTGCTTCCAAGAAGTATGGATATATCAAGGTCTGAAAGTAATTTATCTTATAAATCTGGAGCAGAGCAACAACAATTTGCTGAGTTTTTTCAGAAAAAGACCCAAGAAATAAGTAAACAGGTAATTGAAACTAGTAAAACTGATAAAAATAATATTGACAAAAATGGAAAAGCTAATGAAGATGAGTCGAAACAAAAGAAAAAACGAAAAGCTAATGCTACTAACATTACTAGCATCGCTAAACAAACGCAAAATAAAGGGACTAGTAGTATGTACGATGTTAGTATCTAATCTTTGTAGAAAGGTTTAAAAATATCGATGGATTTGAATATTTTGAGTATTGTTATATTAACAGCTATTGTTATTGGAATTGGTTTTATAATTTTCTCTATAATCCAATTTAGAAAACCTGAAGAAAGCTCTAATAATCAACTTGATAAAACTATGCAAAAATTGGTCACAGCAATTGGTGAAGCAGATGATGCTATTGAGGAAATTAATAAGCTGTCTGGTGGTGTTTTAGAAGAAATTAATGTGAAATATCAGGAATTATTGTATTTATATTCCCTTATAGATGAAAAAGAAAAACAACTTTCTTCTACTTACAAAAAAGTAGACATTAGCGTTAACGACATTAGCGGTATGAATACACTAGTTAGAGCACCAAACATTGCTTTTAACATTAACAACCCTAAGCATAAGCAAATAATGGATTTAAGTAGTAGCGGGTTAAATGTATCTGAAATTGCAAAAAGGCTAAATCTAGGTCAAGGTGAAGTTAGGTTAATACTTCAATTAGGAAAGGACAGGTAATAACGAGTGCATTTAAAAAGTTTTACGTTGGGAATAGGTGTTGGTATTATTAGTGTATCCATCGTTTTTTTCGCAGCAATAACTGTATTTTTTAACAGTCAGCCAGTTCTTTATTATTCTGTAGATGATATTATTAATATGGCAGAAGATTTAGGTATGCAGTTCCCTGTAAATGATTTGCAGCCACGGCCTATTTTAATAGATTCTGATTATAATGTTGATAATATAGAACCTGATGAAGAAATTGAAGAATTAATGCATAATGAATATGAATCCTATAATGAGATTGGCGAGCATATTTCGCAAGAAGAACAATACGTAGCTAGAGAAGACGTAAATGTTCTGATTAGCTATGGTATGCCCGCCATATTTATATCTCGGTTACTTTTTGAAGCAGGTGTTATTAATGACGAAAATGCTTTTACTTCTTACATCGTTGCAGCAGGATTTAGTAGAAGGCTTAGATCAGGGAATATAACATTTAGAACAAATTCTTCTTTTGAAGAAGTTACAAATATTCTTATCGGTAGAACTATGCAACCGCACGAAAGGTCTTTTTAAAAGATTAAGACCTTGGGACTTTGTCCCAAACCCTAACCGCTTTTTTGTAAAAAAGCGGTGCAAAAAACTTTGTAAACAAGCACGTTGTGCTTGTTTTTTTATGGGGATTTTAGTGGTAAATGGCGAAATTCAAAAGATTAAAACCTTGGGGCGTTGCCCCAAACCCCACAAACTTTTAAAAAAGTTTGACCAAAACTTTGTAAGCAAGCGCGTACGCGCTTGCAAAAAAAGCGGTCAAGCGCGCTGCGCTTGTCGGGTGTGGGCTGAAAGCCCACAGTTTTAATCTTTAAGAATAAATAAAGCTTGCAATTATTTGCACAGGGTGATATAATTCAAAAATAGAGATTAATAGACTGATATGAGTGACAAGAGTGGGTGCATACCCACTCTTGTCGTTTTATAAGCATACTTAATGCACATTTATGCATTTGATGAAAGGGGTTCATTAAGTTGAAAAACAAAGAAGCAGTATCTAAAATTTCAGAAGTTCTAAAACCTATGCTCACTGAAAATAATCTTGAGCTTTGGGATATAGAGCTTGTAAAAGAGGGACAAAATTTATATCTTAGAGTGTTTATCGACAAAGAAGGGGGCGTTGGTATAGAAGATTGCGAAATGATAAGTAGATTTCTAAGTCAAAAATTAGATGAACTGGACCCTGTATCAGACCCGTATATGTTGGAGGTAAGTTCGCCTGGAATAAATAGAGAGCTTAAAAGAGACAGTGATTTTGTTAGATATATAGGTGAAGTAGTTGATATTAAACTGTATAAAGGGCAAAATAAAACTAAGAAATTTCAAGGTAAGATTAAATCTTTTGAAAATCAGGTTCTTGTAATTACTGATGAATCAAAAGAGGAGTATAGCTTTGAAAGAAAAGATATAGCTATATGTAGAATTGCTGTACTTTTTTAATTAAATTTAAGCCAAAAAGCATCAAAACTGCAGGTAGAGGTTAAGAGTCAAGTCTCCACAGTTTTTAAGATTTATTAGGAGGTCATAAAAAAATGGATAGTAGCACCGAGCTTATAGAAGCCTTAAATCAAATTGTTAAAGAAAAAGGCATCGATGCTGACGTAATTTTTGAAGCTATAGAAACATCACTTGTTACAGCATTCAAAAAAAATTATGGAAATAATCAGAACTTTAAAGTTATAATAGATAGAGTAAGTGGAAGTGTAGAATGTTATGCTCAAAAAGAGGCTGTGCAAGAAGTTGTAGATGATGAAATGGAAATTTCTATTGAAAAAGCAAGAAAAATTAGTTCTCATTATGAAGTTGGGGATATTGTAGACATTTCTGTTAAAGCAAGGAACTTTGGTCGTATTGCGGCTCAGACTGCTAAGCAAGTAGTAGTTCAAAAGTTTCGAGAAGCTGAACGCGAGTTAATTTTTAATGAGTATATAAGTAAAGAAAAAGAAGTTGTTACAGGAATTGTACAACGAAAAGAAAGAAAAAATGTTATTGTGGCACTTGGGAAAATAGATGCAGTACTTTCAGCGGCTGAACAAATGCCTGGCGAAGATTACGATTTCCAAAGCAGAGTTAAAGTTTATGTCACAGAAGTGAAGCAAGCATCCAAGGGTCCTATTATTAATGTATCAAGGACTCATCCTGAGCTTGTCAAACGACTATTTGAGCAAGAAGTACCAGAAATTCATGAAGATATCGTACAAATTAAAGGCGTGGCTCGTGAAGCTGGCTCACGAACTAAAATTTCTGTACATTCTACTAATCCTAATGTAGATGCAGTTGGTGCTTGTGTTGGGCAAAATGGATGTAGAGTAAACGTTATTGTTTCTGAGCTTAAAGGCGAAAAAATAGATATTATCAACTGGAATGAAGATCCTAAAATATTTATTGAAGCAGCACTTAGCCCAAGTAAAGTTATTAGTGTAGATATTAATGAAGAAACTAAAATTGCAAAAGTTATAGTTCCTCAATATCAACTTTCCCTAGCTATTGGAAAAGAGGGGCAAAATGCGCGTCTAGCTGCTAAATTAACAGGCTGGAAAATAGATATTAAAAGTGGACCAGATGATGCATCTGAAAGCAAGCTAAACGAAAGCAGTATAAAAGCTTATTACCAAGAGTTTTATGGAAATGAAGAGGAAGATGAATGCATGTAAAAAAAGTACCACTCAGAAAATGTACTGGTTGCCAGACTATGAAAAACAAAAATGAGTTACTTAGGGTTGTTAGGGAATCCAAAGAATTTTCTGTAGATACCACTACTAAAAAAGCAGGCCGAGGTGCTTATGTGTGTAAGAATACTGTTTGTTTAGAAAAAGCTCAAAAATCAAAAGGATTTGAAAGATCTTTTAAATCGCCAGTTTCAAAAAATCTTTATGAGTGTTTAAAAGCCGAAATATCTGTAATTACGGAAGGAAATTTAAATGAATAAACAGGTAAGGTCGTTACTGAGTCTTTGTCAAAAAGCTGGTAAAGTTACTACAGGAGAAGAAAGTTGTGAACGTGCAATTGCAAATGGCTATGCAAAACTTATTATAATAGCGAATGATGCATCAGACAATACTAAAAAGAAGTTTAAAAATAAAGGTCTATATTATAATGTTCCTGTATTGATTTTCTCAGATAGAGAAGCTTTGAGCAGTAGCATAGGCAAAAGCAATAGACCAACCCTTGTTATAACAGACGAAAGCTTCGGTCAAAAACTATTTACCATTTGCAAGGTGGATAGTTCGATATAATTGGAGGTGGCCAATTTGCCAAAACGTGTACACGAGTTAGCTAAGGAACTAAACATCAGCTCAAAAGAATTAATGAATATTATGGAAAAGCAAGGTATGGAAAATAAAAAAACTATGTCAAGTGTTAGTACGGAGGAGACGGAAATTATTAAAAAAGTGCTAAATAAATCAACTAATGTAGATTCATCACAAAAAAATAATAACAAACAAAATACTGAAATTAAAAAAAGTCCACAGCCAAGTAATAATACTGATTCTAAAAAAAGTAGTTCTAGTAATAATACTAGTTCTGTTGCTAGTAATTCTAAAAAGAAAAAAGCCAAGAAAAAGCAAAGATTTAAACAAGAACAAGAGGATGCTATGAAAATAGAGGAAGAACAAGAAAATGAAGAAGACATAAAAGTTGTTCAAATAGGAAAAAGTATTAGTGTTAGTGATTTAGCTAAAGCACTTCGTAAAAATTCAGCTGACATAATAAAGCCTTTGATGAAAATAGGTATTATGGCTACACTAAATCAAGAAATAGATTTTTATACAGCTTCTAAAATAGCAGAAAGTTTTGATATAATAGCTGAAGAAGCAAATGAAATTGATTTACTAGAAGAAGCATTCAAAGAAGTAGAGGATAACGAAGAAGATAAAGAAGAAAGACCACCTGTAGTAGTAGTTATGGGACATGTTGATCACGGTAAAACTTCTTTACTTGATTCTATAAGAAAAAGTAGCATAACAGATAAAGAGGCTGGAGGTATAACCCAGCATATAGGGGCTTATACTGTAAATGTGGCTGAGAAAGTTATAACGTTTTTAGATACACCAGGACATGAAGCTTTTACAGCGATGCGTATGCGTGGAGCGCAAGTTACAGATATAGCTATACTTGTTGTTGCAGCAGACGACGGTGTTATGCCACAAACTATAGAGGCGATAAACCATGCAAGAGCTGCTAATGTAGAAATAGTAGTAGCTATTAACAAAATGGATAAAGCGTCAGCTAATCCAGATAGAGTTAAGCAAGAACTTGCAGAGCACGGTGTTTTAGCTGAGGAGTGGGGCGGAGAAACTATATGTGTAGCTGTATCTGCTTTAAACGGTTTAGGTATTCAAAACTTGCTTGACACGATACTATTAGTTGCTGAAATGCGAGAATTAAAAGCAAATCCTAATAAAAAGGCAAGAGGTACAGTTATAGATGCGCATCTTGATAAAGGCAAAGGACCTGTTGCAAGTATTCTGATACAAGATGGAACGCTTAATATAGGTGATCCTATTGTTGCAGGTAGTACACATGGAAAAGTTAGAGCTATGATGGACTATAAAGGCAACAGAGTAAAAAAAGGTGGACCCTCTATGCCTGTGGCAATACTTGGTTTATCTGAAGTGCCTAAAGCTGGTGATATGTTCTATGTGGCGAAAAGCGATAAACACGCGGCTCAAGTTGCACAATCAATGGTAGCGCAAGGTAGAGAAGACATGTTAAAAGCAAGTATGCAAAAAGTGTCTTTAGAAGATTTATTTACCCAAATACAAGCTGGAAATATGAAAGAGCTTAATCTCGTTATTAAAGCTGACGTACAAGGCTCTGTAGAAGCTGTTAAAAATAGTTTGGAAAGATTGTCAAATGAAGAAGTACGTATAAGAACGATTCATGGAGGAGTAGGAGCTATAACAGAATCTGATATTATGTTAGCATCTGCTTCCAACGCTATAGTTATAGGTTTTAACGTGAAATGTGATGCTATGGCTAGAAGCATAGCGAATACAGAAAAAGTTGATATACGTCTATATAGGATTATATACAATGCTATAGAAGATATAACTTCTGCAATGAAAGGTATGCTAGACCCTATATATGAAGAAAAAATAACAGGTCATGCAGAAGTACGTCAATTATTTAAAGCATCTGGTGTTGGTACTATAGCTGGTTCATATATACTAGATGGTAAGTTCACTAGAGCTGCAAAAGTTAGAATAAAAAGAGATGGTGTTGTTATTTACGAAGGTGATTTAGCTGCTTTACGTAGGTTTAAAGATGATGTTAAAGAAGTAAACTCAGGTTATGAGTGTGGACTTTCTTTCTACAAGTTTAACAACGTAAAAGAAGGCGATATAGTGGAAGCTTATATCATGCAAGAAGTACCAAGGTAATACACAAATAGATGGGAAGTATTTATTATGAGAAGAAAATCTGGTAGTGGCAAAAATAGAATGATAAGAATTAACGATGAAATTTTACGAGAAGTTGCAAACATAGTTCGCTCAGAAATCAAAGATCCAAGGGTGACATCTATGACAACTGTAGTAAAAGTAGAGACTACTAATGATCTCAAACATTGTAAAGTTTTTGTTTCTATTTTAGGTGAAAAACAAGAAAAAGCTGAAGTATTAGAAGGTCTTAAAAATGCATCTGGCTTTATACGAAAACGATTAGCTGAAAAGATAAATTTGCGTAGCACCCCTGAAGTTAAGTTTATTCTCGATGAGTCTTTGGAGTATAGTATAAAAATTTCTAAGCTAATAAGTGAAGTAAATAGCGGTGAATAGGGGAATTGTTTTGAATAGTGAAATAAATAAAATAGTAGCTGTTATAAATAGCGCGGAAAACATTGTTATAGCAGGACATATTGGTCCTGATGCAGATTCTATTGGCTCAAGTCTTGCTTTAGCTATCGCGCTTTTCAAATTAGGAAAAAAACCAGTGGTTTTACTAGAAGATTACAAACCCAAGTTTGAAATTCTTCCTGGATTTGAGCATGTGTACAAAGGTAGTGAAAAAATTACTTCTGCTGAACTTTTTATATGTTTAGACTGTGGTGATATTAATAGGATTGGCAAATATTTAGATTTATTTAAAAAATCTGAAGAAAATATAGTTATAGACCATCATGTAAGTAATGATTATTTTGGTAAATATAATTATGTGAAACCAGGATTATCTTCTACATGCGAAATTGTTTATGAAATAATAGAAAAATTAACAGATATGGATACCGATATAGCATCATGCTTATATGCAGGTATGTTATCTGATACAGGGGGATTTAGATATAAATCTACTTCCCCTGATACTTTAGAAATTGCAAGCAAACTTTTAAGACATAATGTACCTTTTAATACCATATTTGAAGAACTCATGTATAAACGTAGCTTACTAGAAATGACTGCTTTTAAATACGCGCTTACTAATTTAGTAATAGTCGACGATTTAAAGTTAGGTTACACACATATCAACCTAGCAGAAAGAGAAGAAGGCGGTATAAATTCTACGGATGTAGAAGGTGTAAGTGAGCTTATAATGAGAACTAGAGAAGTAGAAATTTCTATTTTTGCTTTTGAACGTAAAGACGGTATGACAAAGATTAGTTTAAGGTCAAAAGAATTAGATGTGAATAAAATAGCACAACATTTTGGTGGCGGTGGTCACAAAAATGCATCTGGTTGTATTTGTAGTGAAAAATCAGATGAAGTAATAAAATTAATTATTGAAAAAATTAGAAGTGAGTTTTAGTAAATATGGATGGAATTATCAATATATATAAAGAATCAGGATATACATCACATGACGTTGTTGCTATCGTTAGAAAAACTTTGGGACGTGTAAAAACAGGCCATACAGGAACACTAGACCCTGAAGCAGAAGGCGTACTTCCTATATGCATAGGCAAAGCAACCAAATTATCAAGCTATTTAACAGCAGATACAAAATCTTATAAAGCTGTTTTAAAGCTTGGCATTACAACGGATACGCAAGATACTTCTGGAGTAGTACTAACTGAAAAAGAAGTTACATCTACAGAAGATGAAATTAAAACTGCGATTCTTTCTTTTATAGGAGAATATGAACAAGTACCGCCTATGTACTCAGCTATAAAAGTAGATGGTAAAAAGCTTTACGAGTTAGCACGAGAAGGCAAAGAGATAAAAAGGCAAAGTCGCCTTATAAATATATATGATATAGAAATACTTGAAATGTTAGATGAAAACAGAGTTGTTATAAATGTACTTTGTTCAAAAGGAACGTATATTAGAACTTTATGCCATGATATCGGTGAAGCTCTTGGTGTAGGTGGAGCAATGGATAAACTTGTGCGAACTTCTAGCGGAGTTTTTAAAGTGGAAGATGCTATCACGCTATCCGAGCTAAAAGCCTGTGTACAAAATGGAAAAGTAAATGATTGTATCACATCTATAGAGAGTGTGCTTGACTATCCAAAAGCACGAGTAGCCGAATCGGCGAATAAATTTTTGTATAATGGGAATAAAATTAATGTAGCGTATGTGGAAAGCACTGCAAGTGATAAAGTACTTTTATACAACTATAAAAATGAATTAATAGGTCTTTATGAGCAATTACAAAACGAGTTTAAACCCATTATTATTCTTACGGATTTAACATCAAAATAAAGGTGATTTTATATGATACATATAGAGACTTCAAACATAGAGCAAAGCGAGAACACGGCAATTTCAATAGGTAATTTCGATGGTATGCATTTAGGGCATATGAACCTTATAAAAAAGTTAAAAGAGTATGCTACACCGCAAAATTTAAAAACTGTTGTTTTTTCTTTTTATCCACATCCAAGAGTAGTACTTAAAAATGAAGATATACGTCAAATTTTTACTAGACAAGAGAAAAAATTTGTTATCGAAAAGCAGGGTATTGATATTTATATCGAATACCCTTTTGATGTAGAATTTGCAAAAACTTCTCCTATAAATTTTTTGGAAGATATCCTAGTTAAAAAAATGAAGTGTAAGGTTTTAATTATTGGGGAAGATTACAGGTTTGGCAGACAAAAGCTTGGTGATGTTGACTTTATAAAAGAAGTAGCTAAAAAGTTAGATATTGAAGTTATAGTTGTATCCCATAATGTTTATAACGGTAGTAAAATAAGTTCTACTGATATAAGAAATTGTATAGCGGAAGGCGATGTAGCAGAAGCACAAAAAATGCTGCACTCACCATATTTTGTGGCAGGTACAGTAATCACTGGTAACAAACTAGGTAGAGAGCTAGGGTTTCCTACAGCTAATTTGTCTTTAGATGAAAATAAAATTTTGCCACCAAATGGTGTATACATTACCACCACAGAAATATGCGAAACAAAACAGCAGTACAACAGTGTAACAAACATTGGGTTTAAGCCCACAGTGAACGGGACACAAAAAACAGTGGAAACTTTCCTACTTGATTTTCAAGGAGACCTTTACACCAAAAACATTATCATATATTTTTACGAGCGGATACGTGCCGAGCAAAAATTTGGTTCTCTTGATCTTTTAAAATCTCAAATTGCCAAAGACGTTTTAACCGCCACTGAGTATAAAAGATTAAAGGATTAAAAGATTAAGACCGTGGGGGTTTCACCCCCACTTCCCCCGACAAGCGTAGCACGCTTGACCGCTTTTTTTGCAAGCGCATATGCGCTTGCTTACAAAGTTTTGGTCAAACTTTTTTAAAAGTTTGTGGGGTTTGGGGTGACGCCCCAATGTCTTTAAACTAGTGCACTCGGGGGATAGTTGATAGATTTTTTAGCTCACAAAAAAAGCTGACAAATGAGGATATAATCCTTTATTTATCAGCTTTTTATGATATTCAATTTTTTTTACTTGGTTTGCAAGTTGGGCTTGCTAAACCTTGCTCTACGCTGAGCGTTTCTAAGTGCCGGCATAATGCTTTAGAATCCATGCTTTGCCCGAAGGTTTTCGATAAAACTTTTGACTTCGTCTAAAACGTCAGCGGGTATTTCTACTTTATTTTGTTCTAAATAAGAGTTTTTAAAGAGCTCTATAATATTCTTAAGGTCTAGATGAAGGGGAATAAAGCCAATAAGCTCGCCAGTTGTGTTGCACTGTAAGCCAACGCCAGCAGGCTGTGGCAAACCATTGCTTGTGCCTCCTCCTTCTGTAAAAAAAGCCGTAAAGCTACCAAAATCTTTCATAACTCCCTGTAATTTCGCTTGATGACGTATAGCATCTTTTATTTGGTTAGGGCTGTTAGCAAAAAAATTAAAAATTTCATGTCTGCTTTCTGCTGTTATAAAAGTTCTATTATTAGAGGTATCTCTGTAGTAAGTCACTCCAGTTAATTCATCCGTTCTTCGTTCTTTGTTTTCGGCTAAAATGATACAACCAGTAGAAAGGCGTTTGTAGTACTCTTCTCCCGTGTGCTCATTTTGTCTGCGTTCAAATTTAGCAGTATCACGGTTCTTTAACGCTCTTCTAGCAGGGTGATCAAGGTACTGTGTTGTTCGTAGTAATCCTGGTATCATAGGTTATCACTCCAACCCCTCTCTTTAAAAAAGTATATAAAATCTTAGGCAACAAACATTAGCAACGCTAGTAACTAAATAAAATTATAATTTACTCCCTGACAAACCTATACTCCATAAGAGTCCCAGACCCTGTACCTATGTGCTGTGCATTCATGAAGAATATATATGTAACGCCAGCACTACCTTGGAAATAAAAGGTATTAAAATCATTAACAAAGTTAGCAAAGTTATCACTTAAATTTGTTCCATCTGACCCTAGTACCGCAACCGTTCCTTGCACCCAGTTAGCGCCAGCAGATGGAATAAGAATATCTATAAATACAGGACCGCTAAAGGTCGAGAGCAAAGCGTGATTATCCGACATTGTACCGTTATTCGCTATCCAATGCTGATAAACAGTTCCCCAGGCGCGTGTGTTATCCAAATTTGAAATTTCTTGTAATAATAATGCTGTTTCAAAAGCTGAAATTCCACTACGAGTAGTTACATCGGCTAAGTACAAACCTTCCGAAAGTTCCATTTCAAAAGTAGCTGGAGGAACATCATATCGGTTGCTCATATCAGTGTTAGCTATTACAGGGTTTATCCCTATAAGAAGCGCAAGACCAGCTGTTAAATACTACATAATTTTTTCATACAAACATCTCCTTATTTAAACATTAGTTTAATTTTATAGGCGATGCTAATATCTATATGCCTAAGTTTTATACATAGCATTGTATCATATACAATGCTTCAAAGAGTATAACAGCATTATGATGTTTTGTCAACTAGACTATAAATAGCTTCCTTTGCCGGCAAATTGTATAATTCAATATTTTTTTAAAAAGGTGGGTTTTATGTCAACGCTAAGTGAAAGGCTAGTACAATTAAAAGCTGAAAGAAATTTACTGCAAAAGGATATAGCTAGAGATACAGGGTTATCTTTAAGAGCTTACCGAACAAGTGCCTCCAATGTATTCAGCTATAAAAGTAGATGGTAAAAAGCTTTACGAGTTAGCACGAGAAGGCAAAGAGATAAAAAGGCAAAATCGCCTTATAAATATATATAACATAGAAATACTTGAAATGTGGGTGGCTTAGCTTGTCAGTTTAAGGTGAGCCTTGGATGAAAGCTCAAGGTATTTATATGTTCTGTAAGCAAGCACGTGTGTGCTTGCAAAAAAAGCGGTCAAGCGTGCTACGCTTGCTGGGGTTTGGGGCGAGTAGCCCCAAGGTCTTTTCTTTTCTCTTGTCTTATGTACTTATCTTAACTGGTACGTAGCGGTCAGTAGTTGTGCCGTCGCCAAGTTGACCGTACTCATTATGCCCGAAACTCCAAAGGCTATCGTCGTTTTTAATGACTATTGTATGCTTTTTATTAGTGCTAACAGATTTAATGTCACTCATAATTTTAACTGGTACATGGCGGTCAATAGTCGTACCATCGCCAAGTTGACCGTACTCGTTCCAGCCAAAGCTCCAAAGAGTATCATCATTTTTAATAACCATTGTGTGATAGTCACCAGCAGAAACAGATTTAATATCATCCATAATTTTAACTGGTGTATGGTGTAAGTCGACAGTATCATCGCCAAGTTGGCCGTACTGATTTCGTCCAAAGCCCCAAAGGCTATCATCATCTTTAATAGCCATTGTATGGCTATATCCAGCGGAAACGAATTTAACATCATCCATAATTTTAACTGGTGCAGTTTGTGATGTAGTTGTCCCAAGTTGTCCGTACTTATTCCAACCAAATCCTAAAAGAGTACCATCATTTCTAATAACCATTGTATGGCTGTCTCCAGCAGAAACGAATTTAACATCATCCATAATTTTAACTGGTGTATATCGGAAGTCAATAGTACCGTCGCCAAGTTGTCCTTTTTCGCTTCGGCCAAACCCCCAAAGAGTATCATCAACCTTAATAGCCATTGTATGGCTGTAACCAGCGGAAACCAATCTGACCTCAGTCATAATTTTAACTGGTGTAGTTTGTGATGTAGTTACCCCGATTTGCCCAAACGCGTTCCAACCAAAACCCCAAAGAGTATTATCATTTTTAATAACCATTGTATGGCTGTAACCAGCAGAAGCGAATTTAATATCATTCATAACTTTAATGGGTGTGCATTGTTGCCAGCATATATTATCGTCATTGCCAAGTTGCCCGTCTACATTCCAGCCAAAGCCCCAAAGGGTATCATCACTTTTAATGGATATTGTATGATAACCTCCAGAAGAAGCGGAAGTATTACGCGCTGCGTAATATTCATCCATATTTTTTCTCCTTTGTTTTTTAATCATTTAACAATGATTGGGAATAAATCCTCCACCTTTTAGGTAGTGGGGGTATATCAATGATTAAGACCTTTAAGTTTTTGTATTTCGGATTTAGAAAGCCTTACTACCTTCGCTATATCGTCTACACCTATACCTTCTTTTAGGAGGCTTATCGCTATTTTTTCCATCTTAACATTGACTATAAGTTCGGTAAGTGTTGATTCAGGAATTCCTGTTGCTTTCGATATTTCATCTATAGCCAAATCTTTTCTTAGAGCGCTTTTCGCTACTTCTAGGGCTATTTCATCAGTTGTTTTTGATGAATTAACTTTTTCGGTACTAGCGGTATTATCAGTACTATCAATATTAATGGCATTAGCATTAGATTTAGGAAGCCTTGTACCTGCATCCATAATTTTAACTGGTGAGTAGCGTGTGATAGTCGTGCCGTCACCAAGTTGACCATATTCATTATTACCAAAGCCCAGTAGTGCACCTGCACTCGTAAGAATCATGGTACGGTCGCCACCAACGACGACGGATTCTACATGGTTCATAATTTTAACTGGTACTGGTGTATGTCGTCGTACAGGAGTTTTTCCGCCAAGTTGACCAAGTACATTCCAACCAAAGCCCCAAAGAGTGTCGTCATTTGTAATAGCCATTGTGTGGAAGCCTCCAGTGCCTACAGACTTAACATCATCCATAATTTTAACTGGCGTATGTCGCCGTGTCGTAGTACCATCGCCAAGCTGTCCGTATAAATTTAAGCCAAATCCAATGAGTGCATCCTCCATTGTAATAACTACTGTATGAAAATCGCTAGTGGAAACGAATTTTACATTATTCATAATTCTAACTGGTGTAGGGCGATCTGTATCGGTACCATCGCCAAGCTGTCCACTTGAATTCCAGCCAAAGCCCCAGAGAGTATCATCATTTGTAATAACCATCGTATGAGCGATACCAGCAGCAACATATTTAACATTACTCATAATTCTACTTGGTACATTGCGGTCGTTAGTAGATCCTCCTCCTAGTTGACCATATTTGTTCGAGCCGAAGCCCCAAAGGGTATCATCATCTTTAATGACCATTGTATGGAACCCTCCAGTTGAAACAAATTTTGCATCATTCATAATTTTAACTGGCATATGACGATCTTTATTTGTGTGATCGCCAAGTTGTCCGTTTTCATTTCTACCGAATCCCCAAAGAGTATTGTCGGTTGTGATAACCATTGTATGCCAGCTTCTAGTAGAAGCGGATTTTACATTATTCATAATTTTAATTGGTGTAGGACTATTTTCTGTACTGCCGTCGCCAAGTTGCATATATTTGTTATAGCCAAACGCCCAGAGGGAATCATCGTCTTTAATAACCATTGTATGACCACTGCCAGCAGAAACATATTTTACTGAAGGTGTAAACCTTTTTAAATACTCTTCTTTGAGCGGTAGAACCATTTCATTTATCCACTTATTACGGTCATCTGAATTTGTAAAAAATCCTACAATATTTGGTGTACTATAAAATCCGCAAATTTCATTTTCGCACTTTGTAGTTACCTCAGCCCTTTCAGCATAATAAGTACCACATACTGCGCAATATCCATTCATAATTTTTTCCTCCGATTTTATGCTTTTGACGGCAAGACCTTTAAGCTTTTCTATTTTGATGTCTATGTTCACGCCTTTTTTAGAAATTTTCTGCTAACTTTTATAAGTAGTAAGCATTAATTTAGAATTTTCTACTATGTCTGATATAACGTCTATTTCAGTTCATTTTCTTAGCAATTTTTTTGAAACTTTTAAATTATAGTCAATTAAATGTGAACTAGTTATAGAGACCTTGGGCTTTCAGTCAAGGCTCGCTTTCATCCGACAAGCGCGTGCTTGTTTAAAATTGTTGATTAAATTTTTTGCGAAAAATTTGTGAGATTTAGGACATTGTGCCTTATGGAGTCCCAAGGTTTGATAGATTTTTACTGTTACTATATTTATTTAAGTTTTTCTATTTCTGACTTAGGAAGCCCTACTATATCCGCTATATCGTCTATGCTTAACTCTTCTTTTAAAAGGTTTATTGCCAGCTCTTGTGCTTTGAGCTTGATACTGAGACTAGTAATCGTTGCTTTTGGAATACCAGTTACTCTCGATACAGCATCTACTCCTAATCCTTTTTTTAGAGCATTTTTTGCGGTTTCTAAGGTGAATCCATCGACTGAATCTATTGAATGTGCTGAATCCGATTTTTGAATTGAGCTAGGTGTGCTGATAATGGTGATGTCGGCACTGTTATTAGTAGCAGTAGTAGTAGCGGTACTAGCAACAGTTTTTTTAGGAAGCTTTACACCTGCGTCCATAATTTTAATTGGTGTAGTACGCGTGGTATTCGTATCATCACCAAGTTGCCCGAAGTTATTCCAGCCAAAGCCCCAAAGAGTATCATCATTTTTAATAACCATTATATGAAGGCTTCCAACGGAAATGGATTTAACATCACTCATAATTTTAACTGGTGTAGGACTATCAGCAGTTGTACCGTTACCGAGTTGACCGAAGTTATTCCAACCAAAGCCACAAAGCGTATCATCATTTTTAATAACAAAGGTATGAGCAATACCAGTGAAAACAGATTTAATAGAATCCATAATTTTTACTGGTGTATGGCGATCATAAGTTGTGCTGTCGCCAAGTTGCCCATTTCTATTCCAGCCAAAGCCCCAAAGCGTATTGTCATTTTTAACAACCATTGTATGGTCATCTCCAGCGGAAACAGATCTAACAGCATCCATAATTTTAACTGGTGCGTGACGATCAGTAGTTGTGCCGTCACCAAGTCGACCGCACACGTTCCAGCCGAAGCCCCAAAGGGAATCGTCATTTTTAATAACCATTGTATGAGCAGTATCAGTAAAAATAGACTTAATAGCATCCATAATTTTAACTGGTGTGTGGCGGTCAGTGGTTGTGCCGTCACCAAGTTGTCCATTTTCATTCCATCCAAAGCCCAAGAGCGTATTGTCATTTTTAATAACCATTGTATGCCAGTCTCCAAGTGAAACGGATTTAACAGAGTCCATAATTTTAACTGGCTTATGCCTTGTAGTAGTTGTGCCGTCGCCGAGTTGGCCGTATAGATTTCGGCCAAAGCCCCAAAGGGTATTATCAGATTTAATAATCATTGTTCGCCCACCTCTAGCAAAAACAGATTCGACATCATCCATAATTTTGACTGGTATGTGCTGTTCAGTAGTTGTACCGTCGCCAAGTTGGCCGTATAGATTTCGGCCAAAGCCCCAAAGGGTATTATCAGATTTAATAATCATTGTTCGCCCGCCTTTAGCGAGAACAAATTTAACGTCCTCCATAATTTTAACTGGTTTAGGACGGTCAGTAATAGTGCCGTCACCAAGCTGACCGTAGTTATTATTGCCAAAGCCCCAAAGAGTATCATCATCTTTAATAACCATTGTATGATTATAGCTTGTCGAGGTATATTTTGCTGAAAATACTAGACCTATTGAGGATTCTTTCTTATTTATGTTTTTTTTCATATTCTTGCTCCTTTGATTTTATATTTTTTCAGATTACTAAGACCTTGAGGATATGTGTTTCAAAATCAACTCTAGTATACCGCAATTTTAAGGATTATGTTTTTGATTCATTTTAAGCTCATTTAAAGTTTTTGGTTAAGTTTTTCTACTTCAGACTTAGGAGGCCCCATTATTTCGGATATATCGTCTATGCTTATACCTTCTTTTAAGAAGGTTATCACGGTTTCTTCCATTTCAAGGCTATCTTTGAGCTCAATAATTGTTAATTCGGGAATTTTTGTTGATTTTGATATGATGTTTACTGCAATACCTTTTTTAGGGAATTTTTTGCGGTTTCCAACATTGTTGTATTTACTTTATTCATTTTTAATAGGGCGTTATTATTGGTACTGATGTTGGTATTAGTGCTGGTATTGTGACTATTGTTAGAGAAGGTTGAGGCTTTAGGAGGTTTTATACCATCGTCCATAATTTTAACTGGTAGAAAGCGATTATTATTCTTACCGTCACCAAGTTGTCCATGCGTATTCAAGGCCAAACCTAAAAAGAGTATTATCAGTTTTAATAACCATTGTATGATTACCACCAGCGGAAACAGATTTTATTGAAGGTGCTATCTTTTTATGTACTCTTTTTTGAAAGGTAGAATCGCTTCATTTATCCATTTTTTGTAGTTATCAGCATTTATAAAAGTACCGACAATATTTGGTTTATTAGAAAACCTACAAATTTTATTCTCACACTTTGTACAAGTGCTATGCGGCTTGACTTCATTTTAACGCTTTCCTTTACGTTTATGCCTTTTTTTAGGTTGTTTATTATTTTGTTCATGTTTAAGTTCATTGGTTTTACGATCGGATTTAATTATTTTGATTGGTGTGTGTATGTCAGTAGTCGTACCATTACCAAGTTGACCATAAAGATTCCAGCCGAAACTAAGGAGTGTGCCATCAGTTTTAATAACCATTGTATGAGCACCGCCAGTAAAAACAGATTTAGTATTATTCATAATTTTTATTGGTGTATGGGAATCTGTAGTTGTACCGTTACCAAGTTGCCCGCGCCCATTCCAACCGAAACTAAGTAGAGTACCGTTAATTTTAATAACCATTGTATGAGCACCACCAGCAAAAGCAGATTTAACATTATCCATAATTTTTACTGGTGTATGATGATTTGTGGTTGTGCCCACGCCAAGTTGTCCTTGCTTATTTCTACCAAAGACCCAAAGGGTGCTGTCAGTTTTAACTACTATTGTGTGAGAGCCACCAGCAGAAACGGATTTGACATCATCCATAATTTTTACTGGTGATTTACTACTTGTATTTGTGCTGTCGCCAAGTTGACCATGGTTATTATTACCAAACCCCCAAAGGGTATTATCAGTTTTAACAACCATTGTATGTTGGTAGCCAATAGAAATAGATTTAACATTATTCATGATTTTAACTGGTATATGACGACTTGTGGTTGTGCCGTCGCCAAGTTGACCGTATTTATTCCAGCCAAAACCCCAAAGACTATTATCATCTTTAATAATCATTGTATAGAAGTATCCAGCTGCAACAGATTTAACATTTTTCATAATTTTTAAGGGTGTATTCCTAGTAATACCCAAGTTAGTACCCCAAAGAGTATTATCATTTTTAATAACCATTGTATAAGGGTAACCAGCAGAAACAGATTTAACATTATCCATAACTTCAACTGGTAAGTGACGGTTTATAGTTGTGCCGTCACCAAGTTGTTTATATTTATTTAAGCCAAAGCCTAATATTGTGTTATCATTTTTGATAAGCATTGTATGAGCATGGCCAGCCGAAATATATTTTGCTGAAGGCACTAACCTTCTTATGTACTCTTCTTTAAACGGTAGAACCGTTTCATTTATCCATTTATTATGTTCTTCGTCGCTTATAAAAAATCCTGTTACTATACTTGGCTCATTATAGAATCCACAAATCTTATTTTTACATTTTGTAGTTGTTTCAGCCCCTTCGGTATAGTAAGCGTTACATACCGCGCAATATCCACTCATATTTTATCTCCTCGTATTTTAAGTTCATAATTTTTATTTTTTGATGTTAAAATGCACTAAGTGCGACTGAAAACATTATATCATAATTAAATTTCTTACACATTTGTTTATAGTCGTAAAGACCTTGGGCTTTCAGCCCAAACCCGATAAGCGTGCGCTTGCTTACAAAGTTTTGGTCAAACTTTTTCTAAAGTTTGTGGGGTTTGGGGCGAGTAGCCCCAAGGTTTTAATCTTTTAATCTTTTACTATTTCAGTTGTAATTGAATTTAAAGCAACAGCTTGTTGCGTATTCTAAATTATGGGTTTACAATACTTTTGTAGTATTGTAAACTAAATAGAATATATGGTTTTGAATGTCAACGGCTTATGTTGTTTAGTCCATATATTGTAGTTAAAATATTTGTTTATATATTGACAAAAAGGTTGTGAAGTTTTGGAATTTAATCATGTATCAGTTTTACTTAAAGAATGTATAGAAGGTCTTGATATAAAGCCCGATGGTGTATACGTAGATGCTACACTTGGTGGTGCTGGCCACTCTAAGGAAATATGCAAAAAATTATCAAGCACTGGAAAACTTATAGGAATAGATCAGGATGCGTACGCGCTGGAATATGCTAAAAATATATTAGCTTTTAGTAACGCTAATTTTGTGCATGATAATTTCTCGAATATAGATAATATTCTAGGCGATGAAAAAGTGGATGGAATACTTATGGACCTTGGAGTTTCTTCATATCAACTAGATGAAGCGTCCAGAGGTTTTTCTTATATGAATGATGCACCGCTTGATATGAGAATGAATATAAAGAAACCATTTACAGCGTATGACATAATAAATAATTATGATGAAAATAAACTTTTCGGTATTATACAGGATTATGGTGAGGAACGTTGGGCAAAGCGTATAGCGGAATTTATTGTGAAGTCAAGAAGTGAAAAAGAAATTGAGACTACGTTTGAACTAGTTAGCGTTATAAAGAAAGCAGTACCGAAGGGCGCAAGGACAGATGGACCACATCCAGCTAAAAGAACCTTTCAGGCAATTAGAATAGAAGTAAATAATGAACTTGGAATATTGAAGGATTCTATTAATTACGCGGTTAACCATTTAAATTTAGGTGGGCGTTTATGTATTATTACATTTCATTCATTAGAGGATAGGATTGTAAAGAATGCGTTTAGAGAACTAGAAAATCCTTGTAATTGTCCACGAGAATTTCCAATTTGCGTATGTGAAAAAAAACCGAGCGTTAAAGTTATAACGAGGAAGCCAATAAGTCCATCAAAAGAAGAATTAGAGTCTAACCATCGTGCAAGAAGCGCCAAATTACGCATAGTCCAAAAAATATGATAGAGGGGGTGTTGCTATGGCTAGGGGAGCGAGAACGAATAAAAGTGTAGAACGCCAAAACTACCAAAGGCGCACCTCACAAAGTCAAAGAACCTACCGAGATTCTTATCCTGCTGAAAAAAAACAAACCAAAAAGCCGAAAAAAAGAGGAATGAAAAAGAAAAAGCTTCCAAAGGTAAAATATGTATACTCGGATATACCAGGTACAAAAATTTCAGTATCAATTTATTTTAATATAGCTTTAATTTTTCTTTGTGCGTTGGCAACGTCAATATCTTTTGCTAATGTATCCTTGCAAAGAAATTATAATCAAAGGCTAACATCTCAGCTACGAACAATGGAACGTGCAACAGAGGAATTAGGCTTACAAGTTTTAGAAACACGAAACCTAGAAGAAATAGAACACCTAGCCCGTACAAGACTCGGAATGTCAGAGCCAAGTCCACATCAAATAGTTTATATAATTGTTGATACATCACCTACTATTATTGATAGCTATGTAGAATATTTAGAGGATTCATTGCATGAAGAATCTCTAGGAGAGAGAATAGTGTATATTTTCGGTAACATAGTTGAATTTTTACTAGGGAGGTAGCTGTGTGAGGGGCGACTTTAAAGCTAAAATGAAAAATAGGCGAAATAATAGACAAAAATTCATTCTGGTTGGATTTTTAACTGTAATTCTAGGATTATTTTTAAATATGGTATATATAAATGTTGCGCACGGTGACGAGTTCCGACTTAGGGCAATTAAACAGCAAGAGCATTTAGCATATACAAGGCTTGGAATGTCAGAGTCAAACCCTTACCAACTAGCTTACATAAATGTTGATATATCACCTACTACTCAGGATAGTTATATAGAGGGTTCAGAAGATTTATTATCTGAAAAATCTTTAGTTGAAAAAATCGTATATATTTTTAATATTTTATTAAGGGGGTAGCTGTGCTGTGAGAGGCGACTTTAAAGCTAGGATGGAAAACAGGCGAAATAATAAGCAGAAATTTGTTTTAGTTGGGTTTTTGACTATAATTTTAGGGCTGTTTTTAAATATGATATACATAAATGTTGCTCATGGTGATGAATTTGAACGTAGGGCAATTAGACAGCAAGCAACGCATAATGGTGTAGATGTAGTTGTTAACCCAAATAGGGGTAGCATAACTGATAGGAATGGACAAGTTTTAGCATCAAGTGTAACTGTTTACAATATAATATTAGATGTAAGAGATTTGTTTAATGAACCTATGGAAATACAAGAACGTACGGTAAATATACTACATGATATGTTAGGAACATCTACAGAAAGAATGTGGGGATATTTAGAACCTAATCCAGAAAATCCATATGTAGCTACTAGAAATACACATTATCTAGTGTTAGAAAGACAAGTACCAAGAGGGTTAGCGCATGAATTAATGGCTGAGTTAACGGCGAACAGAAGGAGAGCTAGAGTTTTTCTAGGTGCAGATAGTTTGCGTTCGTATCCGCATGGAATGATTGCAGGTCCTTTAGTTGGTTTTGTTAGAGGTGATAATAGTAGTTGGGGTTTGGAGCGACAATATTATGAAGAACTTGCGGGTATACCTGGTAGGAATGTACGTATGTTTGATGAAAACGGCAATGCATTCACTAGACAAATTGCTCCGCAAACAGGGCATACACTAGTTACAACACTAGATTTAACAATACAACAATTTGCTATAGAAATAGCGGAAGAATACGGCACACTGCATAATGCACAATCGGCTTCAGTAATTGTAATGAATCCTAATACAGGTGAAATTTTAGCAATGGCGCAGTATCCGACATTTGATCCTAATGCTCCATTTAATACAGACCTTATAAACAGCCAAAGGGTTAGGAATGAATTAAATGCAGTACCAGAAACACAGTTAATGAACGAACTTTTTAATGTGTGGTCTAACCATACAATATCGCGTTCTGTAGAGCCTGGTTCTATATTTAAACCTATAATAGCTGCTGCTGCTTTAGAAGAAGGTCTTGTATTTGAAAATGAAACATTTTTCTGTAGTGGAGCCGTTACAGTTTCTGGTGTTAGGATACCTTGTTGGAATGCAAGCGGTCATGGTTTATTAACTCTGTCGGGTTCTATGGCTATCTCTTGTAACACTTCTATAATTCAAATAGCAGAAAGAATGGGTAGAGATTTAGTTTATGAATACATGAGAGATTTCGGAGTAGGTCAATTAACAGGAGTAGACCTACATGGAGAATTTAGTGTTTTCCCACTTACTTATACTCGTGCTCAACTTAATCCAGTAGAGCTTGCAACGTCAGCTATGGGTCAAGGGTTTAATATGACTCCTTTGCAAGCGATTAATAGTTTTGCCGCTATTATAAACGGTGGAAATCTTATGCAACCTTATATAGTTTCTCAAATTGTAGATACGCAAAACAATGTTATTTCAGAAACTAAACCTACTGTAAAAAGACGAGTTATTTCACAAGAAACTTCGGATTTTTGGCGTGAAGAAATGGTTCATACTTTTTCTAATCGTGGAACAGGAACTGCAGCAAGAATAGAAGGTTTTGAAATAGGTGGTAAAACAGGAACTGCCCAACGAGGCGATAGACGAAGCGGTGAATATACTCTATCATTTATAAGTTATTTTCCAGCTAGTAACCCTCAGTACATAATGATGGTTATGTTAGATAAGCCTATGCCGTTTATTCAAGGGGTAACTAGTGCACAACCAATGCTTAGAGATCTTATGGAAAGAATAATAAGATATAGAGCTATACCGCCAGAAAATGTAGGTAATTCAGTAGCAGTAGGTGTGGGTAATGGTACTGTTATAGTAGAAAATTATGTTGGTAGAACTTTAAACGAAACAATCAGAAGTTTACATAACCATGGGCTTGTATTTGAAGTAATAGGGAACGGTAATATAATAATGAATCAACAACCGTTACACGATTCACGGGTTGCGGTAGGTAGTAGAATTTTCTTATATTTAACTAATGAAGAAGATTCGAATTATGAGTTAACGCTCATACCTGACGTTCGAGGTATGACTATAAATCAAGCTACTGAAACACTTAGAAATGCTAATCTTAGTTACACAGTAATAGAGCATATAGAAAACGAAGACAACGAAGATTTACCGCCACCAGCAGCTACTCGCGCAGAGCGCGTCGTACTAGTTCAAATGCCAAGTTCAGGCATACGAGTAGTCGAAGACACTGAAATATCCATAATAGTTAGGTAAAAGATTAAAACCTTGAGGGCTTCCGCCCTCAAACTCCCGACAAGCGCACGTGCGCTTGACCACGTAAAGGAACGCACATTCGTACGTTCTAAAAAAGGGTTAAAGATAAAGACCGCGTAAAGTAACGCACATATGTGCGTTCCAAGAAAGGGTCAAAGGTGAAACCCTTATAGTGTAATCCATAAAAAGAGCAAGCACGAATGTGCTTGCTAAAAAAGGGTCAAGGGTGAAACCCTTGTCGGAGGCGT